>Ga0307512_10000995_pt1 | contig 41710 bp, 44 predicted proteins | sample 14_EM_MG_FD_200267 | JGI IMG/M metagenome (GOLD analysis project Ga0307512, IMG submission 200267) | Populus trichocarpa ectomycorrhiza microbial communities from riparian zone in the Pacific Northwest, United States - 14_EM | ecosystem: Host-associated > Plants > Roots > Unclassified | place...
ACTCGTACCTGCCATATCGGGGATGGTAAATTGACTCGCACACGAAATTCTCTTAAGTCCCAGTTTATGATGATTTCCCCCTCCTCTGATCTCTCTCTTTCTTGTGCTCAACTCTACCATCACCTACGAACACGAAGTTAAGTCATCCCTCTCTATCTCTCCATGCCATGATCATGACTTAACACCGAGTACAGCATACATCAAGTACAGCATCATCCCAAGATCGGCAGTCTCCCGCTCCCAGCCAGTTTCCCATCTCTCAGCGGATGTTGTTGTACTCAATTCTCTACATTCCCACAATTACGAGTTAACCAATGAATAGAGTCTCAGCTCTCGTCTCGCCTCCCTCCCGAACTACCGCCTCCAGATTGACCGCCTCCAAGTACTCCTCCAATCTCGCTCGATCATGGCCTCCAAGTACCCCTCCAATCTCGCTCGATCATAGCCTGCAAGTGCATCTCCAAACTCGCTCTATCGGGGCCTCCAAGTGCATCTCCAAACTGGCTCGATCACGGCCTCGGAGTGTATCTCTGAGTTCACTCGATCCTGGACTCCAAGTGCATCTCTGAGTTCACTCGATCTCGGCCTCCAAGTGCATCTCTCAACTTGCTCGATCACGGCCTCCAAGTACATCGTTAATGAGCGACGGCCGGTGTACGGAGATACAGGGGTAATGGAGGTGGACTGAGCGACGGGGAGTACATATCGGGAGACCCCGGGGTAGATAGACATCATCTCATTTCCATCTCATCTGGATCCACGCAATTGCGTGGATTCTCACGGCCGGGTAGTATCATATCTTCTCACTTTCTTCCTAGGCTCCTCGAGCTAGAACTGTTCTTTCTCGCGAATTCCGTTTGGATGCCGCGAGAGGTGTGGCGGAATGTCGATGGTGGGCTCACAGCCGTCGATGTATATATATAGAGATATCTAAATAATGCATGCCATATTATGAGGTAGTGAATCTTGTGACTGTAACAAAGACGAATATGATAGACGAAATGCATTGTGCTTATCGAAACCTGCGTGTGGTTTCCGGACCGATATGCATTCTGCTGACGTACACAATGAACCCATTCCGACGTATGGTCACAGTTGGCCACAACCCCACAGTGATCGTTTACAATAGAATACCGACAGAGCGATACGAAACGACGAAACCGCGATCGGAGGGCGATATGCAGCGTGACGCGTCCTATTGGCGCTGGGCGCGGAGTAGTCTGCCACCGGGGTGTCTCTGACGGCTCTGACGGAGCACGTCCACTCTGACGGAGCCATTCCGCCCGGACGGAAATGTCTTTTGCTGATGTATGCCTTTATACCTTTCAGAACTATGTTCATCGAGGCACTCCATATCCGGTAGTTGTCCTGTCCTGTAAGTTTACTGATGCTATCGAGTTTAACGTTTACCTGTGTTTTCTTGTTGACTCGAGTCGAAAAAGAGAACTCAGGATTCTTTCCGGAGGAGGAGGATTCGCCTGGTGCCATTACTGGTGTCTTTGGGCGAGGAAAAGTAGGTAGTGATGGTAGTGGTGTTGTTGAAGGTTCGATTACTTCTGGATATTCGACGGGAACAGAGTGAGTGTCGAACGAATTCTGAGTAAGTTCAGGATATTCAGGATTTGAATCAGTATCGCTCATCCGGGCTCATAACCTATTCGATAGTTACAGCAAAAGTCCGAAGAGATTTATTACAATCTCAGAAGAAGTATAAGAAGAAGAAGTATTGCAAGTATAACGATTTCAAGAAGTGTTCGAAAGACAAGCATATACTGAGAAGAAGAGTACGAGAGGAGTTATTGTAGTATTCCGATCGATGTCTGAGCAAGTCTAATGAACTGTTCTCTAACCGGAGAAACAGTACCTATATATACAATAATAAACTAGTGATTGTCCATGACCACGGTCGCGGATCAATAACCAAAACTGGAAGAGAAAAACTCTGCAACTGTACATAAGAACCGTAAAGAATATAACAGAATAATCTAGGTGCGTTCTTTTAAGATAAGCGCTGATAAATCCCTCTTCCAACGGAACCAAAAAGAAGGTTCTAGACAAGTTCTCACCGGAACTTTCTAGACAGCCTAAACATAAAAGATAACAAAAGTATTAAAAGTTATTAACACACCACATTATCCTTATCCATAAAGTACCATTTTATCGTAAGGAGAATACTTAAGAAAGTACAAATATTAGTAAGAGAAATGTAGATACTTCCGTATTTTCAATAGAAGTAATGGGAACTTTGACCAACCAAAAACCTCGTGTCCTGCTTCTCCGGAAAACTGTGATCTCCTGATATTACCAACGTGAGTGCTCAAGATCAAGAGATTTTGAACAAATTTTCCATAACCACTCTCCTGGTCTGGACAACTGTATTGTATGGTTATGATCGGAACTCAGCTTCTATTCCCATCACAAGAGACACCCGCTTCTGAGGGGGTAGCATCTTGAACCCGAGCACTTGGTAATTCCCTCGCCTACAACTAGAATTAGAGCTATTTAGCCGTGGGTTGGCAGCACTTGTGAGCCATGTGGGCGTCGTGGATATGTAGACGAGTTTTCCAGTTTCCAGTATCCGGAACGTCGGGAAATGATTACTGAACAGTCAAACGAGGTTATATTAACCTCTCCGCGGATTGCTCCGGTGGTCGTTAACTTCGGCTATCTCGTAATCGTAAACGCGGGTACATATACCCGAATGGCTTCCGCTCTTGGGCGCGGCTCAGAGCGGGAATCTTTTATTGCGGCCTTCTATCGGTCTTACAAAACTAGAATTGCGGTACGCCTCCAATCATGACAACTGAAGAAATCCGGTCAGTCATAGAGTAAATCAGCTACACCACCCGTCACTTCCCGGGGCTCACATCGGCCATTGTGAAATGAGTGTAGTAGATATCTGTATTTACTGTTGCTCTTTCTCTAAAAGAAGCCGGTTGTATTCGCCAAGTCGAAGTTTTGTCGGACTTGCTGGTTCGCATGCATCCTCTCCGGATAGGACTAGCTCCATTGGTGTAGGCTGAATTTCTGAGAGTATAATGGGCGCATTTCTTCGACCGCTGATCTCTGGGATCGCTTAGAGTTATCCTTCGTGCGTATAGATCTTCATTTCCAGTTAGCTATAAGCGACTGTTTCAACATGTATAGAACTGTGGCCCTTTCCATGGAATCCGAAATCTTGATGCCTTCCCGTGATACGGAACACGTAGTTCAGTTTAATAGATTGCTTCCATCACCATCAATACCTGCACTCCCGCTGGTCACCAGATGAGAAGGGCGATTCAAATATGTATTATTGTTTTCTCATAAACGCAGCTAGTGTTGGGGGTTATGTGGAATTCCGTTTCCGTCTAGGAGTTAAGGGAGTTAAGCCCGTACCGAGATGTAATGCCGACCATACGAGTTATCCTGGCACGAGCTTGCATCTACGAAAGACTGTACTCGTCGATAGTTAAACCTCCACCATTGAGGGCACTTAGATCTGGGTATATCCGCGGCGATATTGTACGAAAGATACAGTTCGGAGATCATCCGTCACCCGAATGCTTATTCTCAGCGCAGAAGTCTTTCCTCTGGGGCTCGCACCCAACGATGTGTCTTCTGGTCATCGTATGATTCGGGTGCAATATTTTAGACTTTCCCATATCCTCCACCGTACATCTGTCCCCCAGTGTCCGAAAACTCCATTAATATTATAAACTAAACCGTCGCCACCAATCCAAGTCCGCCGTATCCAGTCCCAAAGGACAAAACTTTATCCGCCGAGCCCTTAACGCTAACAGTTAATATTCATAACAAGTTTTACAGAGGTTAAATGACGATGACTACCAGCCAACTACCACCATTTAACCTAAATTTAATCCCTAAAAGTGGCCGTTCTAGCCCATCCTTCCTCGCATGATGCCAAATGATAAGATTAGATTAGATCAGCTAGATCGGAGCGTTGGTTCGGAACTAGCGATTCAGAGCTCCATCCTTTTTCTCTCCCTTTTCATACACAAACAAACTAGTTCCCCAATACATTGAGCTTGAACGAATTCTGGAAATTCCCTATGGCTTTCGCATTCTGGGCAACAGGTAGACTTCATGATAGCGACGGCTCCGATACCCGCCGCTGAATCTCAGAGGTACGTGGCGAGACGGTAGAAAAGATTGATAGCTAGTGATAAATAGCACATACGGGACGAGCAGACCTTATCGGGTATGTGCACAAGGAGTGTGGACGTATATAGACAACTGTAGCCGGGTATTTGTTTCTCTGACGACAGGTATGTAGACCCTCTCTTGTTCGCTGGATGATGTTATGGCGACCACTACGACATCGGCTACCCGGACTGGTACGGGAGCGACCACACTTTGTAGCTTAAGAATTACGGTGTTATTGCTGAGTATGCGAGGTTGTGGTTGAAGGGAAAACTTGGCGACAATGACCTCGCGCACTACATGGAGGCACGACAGTATATGGGAGTTGTGCGGGGTAATTTGCCGGCGTTCACGTGCGCTTAGTTCAGGCAGCAACCAGGAGATCCCTATCCGAGGCCCGAATTGCAGTGAAGTGTTGATTTCCATCTATTAGCATCCGGAGGTTTCCAGGGATGAACTAAATGTTTGCCGATCCCCACCCAGCTCTGAGAGGTGGGCACGTCCAAAAACCGACCCGTGTTTGCGCCAAGACAAGATTTCCCATGGGCCTACACAACCACGCTATTTCGATGGGATGAGTTGCTACCGCTGGGATACAGAAAATGGCCACAGCGCAAGAATGGGTAGCTGGAATCAAGTTCGAACACGACGGACTGGTAGAGCTCATTGAGTAGATGATACAATCATCCTTATTAGACACATTCGTGGAGTTGGCTTGGGTGGACTGTGTGGCTGATGGAATTCTCTCATCCCACCTTCCGATATGGGCACGGTAAGATGGAGGAAATGTAGTTCAGCAACTGGAAGTGCTAGGTCGACCACTAGGTGCATAGAGATTGGAGCCGAGGGTAGTGATGGTAGATGAAGTAAGAAAATAAGACTCAGATACGATCAAATAGTCCAAGTTAGCACACTTTCCATCAATACTTCAGAAGTATTACTTCTTGCCATAACCTATCATATACATCACACTGAGATATCCTTCAGCATGTTGAAACCCGACTAGAGAAATCCCGCCCGGCAGCTGAAGAATTGGCATTCCAGATCGTGGTGGGCGGAGATGGGGTCAGTGAGGATGTGTTGCACTCGATATGTCAGCCTGAACGCATCACTTATCCTCACCCAATTATTACTTATTAACCTCTAACGTCACGACCTCTATTATTAGCCTGAAAACGGACCGTGTTTTTTCATTTATTACAATCTTCACAATTTAAGACCGTCTGTCTGAAGCCCAGTAACCATTAGTTTTACTCTGTGCCGAGTTAATTTTTTGTGCTTGAAAGCTTAACCATCAGCCTCCAGCGGTGCCGGGTCCACCATATACTCTAATATACCTGTGCTAAGTCATCTACGCGAATAGGCACTCTCAAGGAGACAGTTGAATAACCGGTATCCGGCAGTAAGAGTGGCGTGTGGCAATGGTGGCACCGGCGTGTCCGAAGATATACCCGACATTCTTCGTATATATACCCGAGTTTTTCTCCTTCTCTTCTCTGTAACATAGTCTAGACACACACATGTTCTCTCCTTCATATTCGAAAAATCAGTTGTGACGATATGGAAGGGGAGAACCGTGTGCGTGAATTATATGGTACAGCGCAGAGAGAAGGAGAAAGTCTTGAGATATATACAGGAGTCATCAACCCCTGCAGCAGTGACTGCGTATCAGATCTGTAACATGTCTCCGGCACATGTACATCTGTAACATCAGTCTCGAACAAGCAATCGAGTGATTGCTAATGACCTGGGTAGAGAAGTATCCGGAATCCGGCATTGCTCCTTCCCTCCCACAGGTATATGTCTACAATATCACAATACAAAATGTGGATCTACACCACCACTGCATCTTCTACGGCACACCGAGATTTCCACAATCCCTTGCGGTAAGAAATTGTTTAGGGGTGTTTACCGCCCTGTGTACTGATACCTCTACAGTGCAACAAAATTCTCATAATTTCTTATTGTTTGGGAGTATCTACAGTGCTGTTATAGCCTCAGTCACCGCCTGCTGCTTCATCATATAGCGGCTAGAACGAGTATGTTTCCGAACGGGAGTCACGGTGCCAAACCAAATTAACTATCTTGTGGCAACATCACGGGTTGGCTTTGGTGTGCGATCACTAGCTGTGAAATATGTGACTGCATACACACCGGATGAATAATCTCACATGCACGAAATTTCTATACACTGGTGGTGGGGGGGTTCATATATTAGCTAAGCTAGATTTACGATTCCTTCCTACTCACCTCTTCAGTCTAAGTGCGCCAAACCCACAGTGTTAGCGAAGGTAAATGTCTAGGACGTGGAAGGTTTACGTTTCTTCATCCGTCCAGTTTTTTCGTATCTTTCATGTCTCTTCCGTCTACGAGCGGCTTCAAGTTTCTAGCGTGCATTTGAAAAGCTTGTTCAGATGGCTTCCCTGCATACATTTACCACCCGTCCGAAATCCCTCACCTGCCCTGGAACCTGGTCGCGAGTAGAACCACGCGGGTAAGAAGCTGCGGAGCTTTGGTGGAGGTGTTTTGCCGTACCTGAGTGCATGGCTGTGTTTTCCGTAATGCCTGACCCGGCCATTACATCATGTTGCCACGTGGCTAAGAGTACTTAGTTATTCCCTCATCCTCGGGTACAAACCGAGACACCCCCTGCACTTTCCACGTGGGTCCTGCAGGGGGAAGCGATGGAGCTAGAGCGAGGAGTGGTACCAAAAGCAGCTTGTCTCGTCCCTCGAAGTCACCACCTGCCAATGAGACAACTCACCCGCTGCTCAGTACACCGCAATAAACCCGCTCTTCGTGACTAACTACAATCAAGTGGATAATGTCTAGCGTGCCATAACTTAGCCGTCCCTACCCCGCACCCCGCATTTGCCTTGCAAGTGCTCTATGCACGCACCCACCGGATAACGGAACGTCCCATCCCAACGTCAATCGTAAATATAACCACCACCTCTTACCACATCTCACCATCAGCACCATCACCACCATGTCCCCTCCTCCTCCTCTTCGCACTCACATCTACCCATCCCCAACAAGCGGGCAACATCGTCGTCGCCCCGTCAAGCAGAAATGTGGTCATTGGAAACGGAGGCAATGACGTGCAGCATCTACCTGCGGTGGGGAAGAAGGGAAACGCAAACAACCTAGCACCGGCGGCTGGAGATAGCGGAGAATCTCTTACGGTAGGAGATACCTTCTCTGGATATATGTTAGATTGGGCTGACACTGTGCAGAAGCGAGCGGTATAGAGAGGTCGTGAGTGTGTAATGCCAGGAAAGCGCGCGGCGGCAACTGTAGATATGTGGGATGTGGCGGGCGGGCGGGGAGCTGCGGGTGCGCTCAGTTGAATGAAGAAACCGCCACATTGCGGCTTTGTATATAGAATAAAGTGTGTAACGACTGGGTGATGAGAAAACCGGTACATTTTCGCATGAGCGTCGGGTGCGTGGGAGAAGGAAGTGATAGAGAATTTATCTACCGCGCGCATATGGCTAGTTCTTCCGAAATTTTATTTCCGCCCCCAAGCGCGGAAGTGGGCGGTACCCGAGTGATGCATTCAGCTGTAATAATCGCAGTTATCCTAAGTTCCTTGGAACAGGATGACAGAGGGTGAGTTCCCATGTCAAACTCGGGCATGCATATGGCGGCTGTGATTGTTTGGGGAGTTGATAGTGCGCTAACAGCTGTCTTGCACGAATACGCGATCTTACCAGGGTCAAGCGGCTATGACTATTTCCTAGTTTCGCCAGTTGAGGGTGAAAAGGAATGAATGGAGACGCATCTTGCGCGGGTTAGCGCGAGACAAAGCTCACAGAGGGAGGATTACTGTGTTTTGTGATAATTCATAACTATCCAAAATAATGTTAGAAGTGTCATTTAATGTAATCATCGTTATGCATGTAATTTCATTTATCAGCAAAAAGCAGCAAGACTTACATTTTCCCGTAGGTCACGAGTTGGGAATTGAGATTCATTCGGCTATTGTTCATATGGTCATTACTATCCACTGTCTCGTACTCTCCGTTTCTCGGTTTTAATTTCCACTATATTATCACCACACGGCGTAACACCATCTCCATCCACTCTCTGGTGGGAATTTGGTTTATCGTTTTCCTATTCTCGGGAGTGTTGTTTGAACTTGTTCCCTGCTTGAGGTGACCATAGTAGCCTACGGGGGATCGACGATTTCGAGTAATGAAAACCCTGTTGGCAGCGTCTAGGTGAGGCAAAGCATCTTCAAACTTGTTTTTTGGTGTATGTCAATATAACAATTATGTCTATTGTTGATAGAATGGCTTGCAAAGAGTGATATCCTGTGAAACTATATAAGGTCGCCGTTCCTGGGCGCGGGATATCTCTAACCGTCTCTTGCCCGTTTATAGCGAGGCAATAATACGCGGTATAAGACGGTATCCCCCCTCTCACTCTAACCACCTATGAGGTGCGGCCGGCGATGGTGACAGAAACAGTCGGTTAAACCGGGAAACTTCTGTACTATCCTGCTCACTATTCTGTCTCTAACCTGCCAAGGCTGATTCTGACGGGCTGCGCGTTTGGCCAGGGTGGAGGACTTTGCTCAAATCAATGAGTGTGATGCAAAGAAGTTGTAGTAATCAGTGCACGTAATATTCTTAATGCTACAAGACACAGGGGCGGCTCCGTCGCCTTCTGGGATGACCCAATAGACCTGTCTCCAGCGAACCGTGGATCTATCATTACTGTCTCCGTAGCTAGAGGAGAAACGTTTTGGCGACTTAGAAGAGGCTATTCGCTCAGCTACCTCAATCAATTAAAGTTTAATAACTCCACGAGTTTTACTCCAATCACAACATGTTCTATGCAGAAAATACACATAACAGGTGCTCTTCACTTCCCTGTCTCCAGTTTACGATATCGCTAATATTCACATAGTGGGCTGTATAACAATGCTCCAATTGCCCTTTTTTTCCACAACCACTCACTTGATATTAGTAATATCGTAAATCAAAGGCTAGGAGGTAAAAGAGGGTAAATGTATACACAATTGATGTATAGAACACTTTGTGATTGGAGCTAAACTCGTAGACTTAATTCGTTAGATGATTTTGGTTTTAAATTCAAGCACGGTTTATTTTGCCACAAATCGGGTCGGTACGTACCACCTGTCAGCCAGTGAGAATACTTCGAGCTGACAGCCATGTGTATAACTGTTAGGTAATATTACTACTTCGCGGGCACTGCGGTCGCCTGCTGGAGACGCTGGAGATTGTAATTCAAGCTTCCAGACCCCAAGTACACACTAGACCAGACGTAAATATGCCGCCGTTGATGTGGCCAGGGCTAGAAAGAGTACTTGCGACAATGCTTCTATTCATTACTGAGGGTGGATGATCAATGTTAACGTAACGCTCAATATCGGGTTCGGTTGCAAACAGGGTGTGGATCTATAATACCGTACTCAGATCAGGCAAGGTCATCCCGACACCCTAGTTTTGGAAGAATCCCTAGGGAATTGAGAATTCTTAGTGCGCCATGCACTGAATTGGGTAAAGCAAATGAAGAAAGTGTAGATTTGCAGTAAATTGAGCCTCCCTCTATTCAATACCTGGTCAACACCCCAGTCTCACAGCAAAACTGATTTCCAGAAATAGGGTGTCCAGATTGACAATGCCTGACCTGAGTACACCCTGAGGTGAAGAGGCCTGCACTCCCTTCCATGATGGATCGTTGTTACTAGTAGCGATGCCGGAGACCTATATGACCATTAAAATACGCATACTAGCCGCACGGGATCGACCTTGGCAGGATAGAGACAGGATAATGAACAGGATAGTCCGGAAACTTCCCGTGTTAAACCGCATCCGGGAAAGGCGTTATGGATTTTGCATTCCACCAGTGATGGCCTATGGCTTGGATCGTTACTCATTAGGTTTTCAACTCTCTATCATAAGGCATTTGGCGACACATCAAAAGTTTGGTAACTACATATCAAAGTTAGATGACTATTAGATAAGGCATAATCTTATCAGTGTCATTTAATAATAGACAGGGGTGTCCGGAGATTTGAAGTTCAGCGAGTATTAAACGATGATTTGTTGGATAAGAACCCGAATCTAGTCCTTCGCTAGAAGTTTAACAAAACGATGATTCCTCTACAGAATTCCTCCGTCTCATTCAACCTCAGCCCAACTATCATATTCCCAAACTCAACCTGCCATAATGGCCGACTCAGAGCAACCTCAACATATTTAGTACGCGGATCCTGCCACGAGTTCCGCCCAGTGCACTCGCATTTCGTGGAAGATAGTACAATTCCATACCAGCCAAAATAGTCGCTAATAGATAACTTAAAATGAAGATGTATTCGTAGGGCAATAGCTATGAGCGACTCCAGGGACCAATGGTCGTACAAATGCACACATTATCCTCCAGGAAATTTAGTCATACCGAAAGTGCTAGCCAGTTCCGAGCGATCCAGCAAGTCCAACAACACCTCGACTTAGCCGATACAACTCGCTCGTCCAATTGGGAAAAAGAGCACCAGTATATACAGGTACCGCAACATTCATATTAAAACGACTGATGTGGACAGGCTGTGTGGCTACGTTGCTTTATAGCTGAAGCGGATGTCGCCAATAGATCCTTATCGCTAGAGTCTGTACAGACATAAAATTTTAGTTCTGTCTGACGGAGAGCTCAGAGAAAGCCGCCATGACAGAAGATGCCCGCATCCACCGCACTACGCCAATCCGGCTTATGTATCCGTGTTTACAATTACGAGAGCCGAAGTCGGAGTCGGAGAGACGGATGGAAAATGCCGTACGATGATTAGTGTTGACCTCGCACGCTCAATAATTGTGTCCCGAGATTCCGGATCGACATTTATATTCACGACGGGTACATAGTCGATAATTGTAGCCGGCGCACGGCTAGTTAGCCCTAATCTATGCTAATTCAATGGGAAGGAATAACCACGTGTTCAGGCGCGGTACAGTGAAGGATGTTAATGCCTACTGTGAAGACAAAAATGAGAACATAAGCTCCTGCAGTAGAGTACATCGCCATTCAAAACAGTTAGCGAGGAGGTTACTCCCTGCGCACCTATCGGCCACGGATATCCACTTGCCAACGAACCTCGGAACACCTTTGTTGTGATCTCCCGTCGGGAAATCTCGTTTGTGGGTGTGGTGTAGCCTAATGTTGTTTTTTAATCATGCTGTATTCACTCTACCTAGAGTATGGCAGTGTCTGTTGTCCCATCCCCCTCTGGATGGCCCGGCTTAGGGGAGATCCTCTTCCTCCACCCTCATTCCTCTTTGTATTTCAAACAGCAAACAACAGAGTAGAACAGAACGACCGACTAAAACAAAGGAAAGAGGAAGAGACACGAAAGAAGTAGCTCAAGTCGGCGTCATAGGAAACTTTTCCACTTCGGTGACGATTAGAAAGTCCTTCACACTTCTCCAAGGAAACAGCCCTGGTATCAGTACATGCTGAAACCCTCCAGCCTTCCATCTTGTTGCCTGCCTGATTGCCATCCATAGCTCCCGCTGCTTATTCTTCCGCCGCTTGCTGTGACAAAACAGTTGTTCTCATGTCTGCAGCGCCTTCCTGCACCACTGGCACTGCAGCGTAGCACAATTATAGCAGTGTAAAGCACTATACGCACACGATAAGGTTTAAGTGTCGTCCAAATAAACTTTTAATCCCTCACTATCCCACTATGACGTGGTACGTGAACACTACTACCCGATCACCGCTTCGCACCGTAGCCTACGACTTGCTTGAAACCTTAATTCATGAGCGAAATATAAGCTCGGCATTTGCACAACTTCGACTATAGTTAAATTCATTTCTACCCCTAGGTCCCCCGAGGAAGATATATTGGGCTCTTGCAAACCCTCGCTCCACTCGCACAGACGCCCGCTATCATTCGTCATGCAGATCCCGCTTGCCAGCACCCTCTTGCTGTTCTTCACCCTAGTTTCTGCCACACCCAAGGCCGATCTAGTCGACCCTGCCCCTCCTTTCCCAACCGTGGGTGCCCCTCCGGCCCCTCCGGCCCTGGCCAAAAACATGCAGAGTTCGATTTCTCTTTCGAAGGCGATCGCTGTGGGCGTTGATCCGACCTGAGCTCACCCTTCCGACTATGTCTGCCAACACGCAGTACATTTCCTTCGCTGCGGGGAGCAAATTTTCAATCTGGGCGGCGGCGCAGAGTGGAAGGGTAGGGTTGATATGCGATGCTAACGTAGAGGAGATCGGGATATTATGCTTTCGAGAAGCAAAGGGTTGCTGTAGGAGGAAAGAGTTGAGGAGGAGGAGGGGTGCGGCGGTGCGTATACGCAAGAGTATGTGCGAGGAAGTAGAGAGATAATATTTGAGAAGATAAGAATGCTCTGGAAACGATTTAGGATAATTGAGATACGAACATTCCTCGGTAGGTTGGGGTTTACCAATAATCACAGTGCTAGTGAAATTCTGTATCACTGAATGATCCGCTCTACGTCCGCATACCTGTCACTGTCACCAGCCATGAATAATACCCTGAATACTGCGTGGTGTTGAATCCTCTCTGGATTAATGGAGGTTTTGGTCAGTCTAGTAGAAGACAACTAAGGTTGGGTTCTGTCCGAAGCATCAGGGATCACTCGCGGCATGTAACTGGTTCAACCTTCAACTATGCCGGTACCGGGAGAACCTCCAGAGTGTATATATGAATGAGTAATGAAGCAGCTATAGGAAAGATAAAAAACCGCCTCTAAGCACGTGCCACGATATTTGCTTGATTTAGCACTTCGGTATTTGAAGAGTTTTGTCGAGCTGTGTTATTGATTCCACCGCCGGTACTACCTTTTCCCGAACCCTCCGGATCGGCCCGCTGAAGCCTTGGCATTGACTACTCCCGATAACGAAGAGACATCGAACAAGTAATAAAGCAGAAGACATCACTCCAAGGGGGATGTACCATCTACTAAGTACAAAAGCGCCATACCGCAAACCAATAGTGGGAGCAGTTGTTTGAACCGCACGATCCTCAGTAACATCATTTTGTTGCGCCGTGGAGTAGACAGTAAACCCTAAATCATAGTGTTCGGCTATAGGGTTACTGGTCCTCCAGGATTTAAAATATGGCGATTTAGCAAGGTGCGAGCGCAATATCACACTACGAATACGAGAGGACTGGGTGCGAGTTAAAGACCTCTTATCATTTGTGATGTTTGTCACTCGGGGTTTTTGCGTATTTTGCTCTTCGCGGGTACTGTACCGAACTCCAACACAATAACCTTACACAATTAACAACATTTGAACTTTTTGTTAGTGGGTGAGTTGTGAGTTGTGATGGGGAGTAGAGAGGCAGAGAGTAAGGATTAAGTATATCCCGAAACCTAATCTTGCGGTCGATCTTTAGTTTATGCATGCAATGTACGTTAACTGATGCATATGAAATGGCTGCCACGCTAGCAAGTTAACAACGCGGGTACTCGGGACAGGGGTTAAGTGCGGTTGCTGCTTATATTAATGCACCTTGCAGCTAACAGTCGCCGTTTATCTGCAAACGAGCGCACGGCAAGGAAAAGCTGCATTGTTACACAGCCGTTTCTCTGCGTGATATCTTAACTTTGCAATATATTCCATCCAGGTATTACAGCTCGGTTTACTCTACGGGTACTTTATGACAAAACCCCCAGATGACTCCTCGTGGATATCCTCTCACCACCAGGACCAGTGACAAAAATGCGCTCAACAAATGAATACTCCACCATACTCACCCTCACTCCTAACTCTGTGCCCTCAAAATAAAGCAAGTAAAAGCCGGCAGATACACCGCGCACCCCGCACCTCCCCACACATAATAATTCAAATCAGTACCACAATAACCCCCTCCGTTCAGCCATGTATACAGCCATAGCCGCTCGACCGCCGGGTTCACATACCTACCAATCACCTGCAAGGAGTAGTCGTAATATTGCGTGCTTCAGATTGTCAGCTCACTACCAAGCCAGATGTGGTTGGGTGGGTGGGGGGAGGTACTCTTCGCATCGCCAATTGTACGGCACGTTATAGTAATACTCTCCACCACCCAAACAAAATGGTAAGGACCACATACTACGCGCAAATCTCCTTCAGCGCGGGAAAGTAGTAGTGAGAGGAGGAGGGAGGGTAGGTATACACGACAGAAAGTTCCAAACCAGTCGTATCGGCAGTCTGGGCAGCCGCCCATGCTGCAAATTTGCTCCCGGCTTTGAAACTTATGGAACGCCCGTTGTCGGAGATGTAGTCGTCGGGCATGGGGCCTCGTGGATCGATGCCGAGGGTATGCGCCTGCGAGGTGTCGACGGCCCCGTTTGCAGCGACCGCTTTTGGCGTTGCTCGCCGGGAGAGTTCTGAAAAGCCACCGACCGAAGTGTCACCAGCTGCTCCCCGCGCTGCTAAGCCCTTGGGGACTACTGAGATGTCTGTGGCTTCATTCGGTTTTCCTTGGGGAAACGCAGCGGCGAACGTGAGAAGGAGGAGATGGAGAAGAAGGAGCATGGCGATGGTTTAGGTGAGTGAGCGGGGATTTTGGAGGTTATATATCTATGCTGCTAAAGACTCGCCAAGTTTAACGTTTATAACTATACATCGTGAGGTTCAGGGTTGTTTGTTTGTTTCAATCATACTGCATTCACTATATCTAGAGTATGGAAGTGCCCGATTCTCCTAGGGTTCAGGGTTGTTCATTGTGTGCGTAAGTCGATGTTGATGTTCCCTCACCACACTGTGCACCTCAACTCTTGGAATCAGGCACTGGTGGCATTTAATGCGAAGCGGAGGCCGCGCGGATGCACAGGATCGGTGCCTGCATATAGTGAACAGAGTATTCGGCGACGTCTAGATATCGTGCGGACAACAGCAGTGTAATGGCTCCCAATGCAAGGCAATGCAGCATTCCCCTCCCTTCGCACATGAATTGGATTTTGGGTGGGTATTTGCAGCTGCTAACTGTAAGCTAGATTTGATGGCGCGGAAAATAGAATGTGACTTTAGCAGCCACAGGGTTTAAATTGGGGGAATATATATACCCTAACCCCTCGAGCCGCTCTGAACACAAATTTCTGCCGCGTAGAAGGGAATACAAGAAATATCATTTTACGGATGATGCATAAGTTTTGTTTGTTTTGCTTTAATCATTCTGCATGCACTATAACTAGAGTATGGTAGTACCTAATTCCCCTCCCCCTCCGGATAGCCGGCTAGGTGGGGGAGTTCCCCTCTTCTACCCTTCCTTCTCTTCTCCTATTCCCCTTATCTTCCCCTTAAACAAATGAATCACAGGCAAACGAATGATCGCACTTAAAATAGAAGGAAACGAAGCGAAACGAAAGACTGCCGCGTACGCTCTGCTCTGCTCAGCGGCGCGGGTACTTCCCGACTCCCATGGCTGCCAGGAAGCCCATCACCACTTAATCACACGTCTCCAGGGAAAACAGCTCCCATATTTGCACGTGCCTGCATCTTCCCGCTTTCCAGCCGGTTTCCCGCCCGACTGCTTTCCACAGTTCCTGCTGCTCGTTCTCCACTTCTTGCAGTGGTGGAAGAGGTGCTCCCATGCTTGGACCGCCTTTCCACATCACCAGCACTGATCGTCGTCTCGCTGTCCGAACCGCTGGAGATACGTTGCTGTGGGTGCGTGCCCGCACTTCAGCTGGTAGTACCGTGAGGCGAGGGGCTTCCTGCTCTTCATTGGTATTGGCCTTCGGCTTCCAGCCTTCCCGCTTCAGTACGCGTAGTATGTGCTTAATCTCTTCTCTTCCCATTCGGTTTTGGCTGCTGCTCTCTGCTCAGTGATCCTCCTCGCTCTATTCGCTGCGGAGACGAATGATTGCTCTCGGACTGAGCTTCTGCGGCCCTCGCGGGCTGCGTTTGCTTGCCGGTCGGCTTCCTCGTTCCCGGGGATGCCCGAGTGCCAACAGTTCTGAGCGACTATAGTCTTTCGGGGCCCGGCGTCTTCGTCTTGTCCAGGGGTATCATTTTGGTGTACTGATCTGTCCGGGGCTGATGGTGGCTCCCCTAGGGCCCCATACAGGGACCTATAGGAGACTGACGGCTACTGGGCTTTAAAGTATGCGGTAGCAGATGACACAGTATCGGTAAAGGGCCCGAATAGCATAAAATAACATAGTTTCTACTGCATCCCACAGTTGACTTCTGTATATCATGACGTCATAAAGACTATAGGGCCCTGTAGGTATGTAGTCCAAGAATCATTTGCCCTAGTCTTAAACAGTCCAGAATCCTCTCCCCCGAAATTATAGTCCAGTCCCGGGCAGAGTGTTGCCCGGACGGGACGGACTATGGGGAAGCCTGCCGAGTGCGCGGGGACCTAGCGGATCTCTGTTTCGATGCCGTGATTGCCCAGTGCCCGTGCTTCGTTATTGATCCATCGTGTCTGCTGTCTAGGTCCGGTTTCGAGGTGCGCTGCTCGTGGAACTGCTGCCTGGGAGTTGCTAAATATTATTGTTTTCTGCACCCCCTGAGCGCGCAGTCTTTCAGCTCTCTTTGCAATCTCTTTGAGAGTGATCCATATCACCCACATCTCGGCGTCAAACACCTCCATTCGCCCTTTCTGGAGGTAGCTACGGAGGGCCCTCCAGCCTCCTCTTTCGCTGTGATTGCACACAGCTGCTGCTCCCACTCTCCCATCGTCAGACCGGGACCCGTCTGTCCACCACGTGCAGGCCTTTGTGTGTTTCTCTTTCGACAACCGTTCTGCGTGGTTCTTGGCTTCATCTTTCTGCTTTATTACCACTCGTACCGCAGCTTCCTCTCCAGGGCTGAGCCAGTTCATAGTCTCGGTCGTTTGATTGCCCCTGCCCTGGCAACTCTCGCAAACGGGGTTCTGCGGTGAGCAGAGTCGTGTAGTTCCTTTGTTTTCGATCCTTCCGGTGAGTTCGCTAGTCTCGATACGAATCTCTGTTGGCGGTAGTCAAGGAGCACTTCCGCAGGGACTAGTCCCGCTTCGCGCATCAGCGGCCCTTCAGAGTGGTAGGTAGAGTACCCAGTGTTGATCGGGCTTGTCGGTTGAGGAGGAGTTGGAGGTCGTCCCGCCTGCCCGCTTCGCTTCAGTGATGTCAACCGTCCCGTCGGACAGCCGGGGACGGTGGGCCGTCCGAGATTTCTCTAGGACGGACGGGATGGCGCCAAGGCAGTCCGTCCTGTCCTTACTCCACAATCACGGCATGAAGACCGGGGACTTGCCGGGGACGGTGAGTTCATCGTCCCCGGCCGTCATCCACCGTCGTCGGCCGACAACGGGCGGTTACAGTATATATTTAGATGAAATTGAAATAGCTCTGAGAGCGCACGGTAAGAGATATAAATAGATGTAGGGCCTGAAATCATGGGTGGAGCAGGACTTAATCTTTGGAGCAACGCTGCCGTCCGTCCCCGTCCTGGCTGATCCCGGACGGACGGGACGGTTAATTTCACTGCTTCGCTTGGGTCCCACCAGAGCTCGCTTCTGTACAGTGCCACTGCCTGTACGCAGGCTATTTGGACGGCTCTGATGCTGTCGGGTACAATTCCGTGCTTCTTGTTCAGCGACCTGAGCCTTGCTTCTGCACTTCGCGCTTTTGGCATGCATCGATTGTGATGCTCCTTGAGAGTCAAATGAGAATCCATCCAAACTCCTAGCCACGACGATGCATAAGTCAACTTACTACTAACTTCTTAGGAAGTACTGTACCGAGCACGATGCTTCGGACATCACGCGTCACAAATGCCCCGTCCGAAGAGATTTTATTCGAGTTTCCGCCCACTCTTGGGTATTCAGTATGGAAAAAATCCGTCACAACCAAAATCTCGTCCGAACCATCGCGCTAGCTACAGTATTGGGATGCAAAAGTTACAAATTATGGGGAGTTCGCCACGATCTTCGACTAGATGATATACTGTAGGGCCCGCAATGTTGGACAGAGTGTGACAGTGTGACACTGATTTCCGTATATCCTTACGATCGAGATTGACGCTGTCGTATGACTCGTATCGAGAGTCAGTCCATACTGTCCAAACCAAAACGCCACCATACAGGAAGTTACAATTGCTCTTTGTCTAGCAGGGGATAATTCGGCCTCTTCTTGTTGGGTCAGCATTCCCAACACTGTTGTTCCGCTTCGTATCGATGAGTGAATATAGGCGGCTTATTTTTTCCCCACCGCCCTAAGACCATGCTGCTTGAAGCTTATTATTTACAAGACTGTAAGGCTCTGCAGGGTTGTAGTCATGAACCTCGAAGCCCTAGGGCTAAAGCGGGCTTGAATCCTTAGCCCGGAAAATCACAGTCCGGGATCAGGCATGGCTCTGCCCGGACGGGACGGATGGTTGCGAACTCTGGTTTACAGGGTATTCTGTATTCTGCCGATGCTTATCCACGGTAAATCCTAGAAAGTCGAAATGTTTGGTGATAGCCCTATTCGCACCCCACCATGAATCTACATCATCACTTCCTGGCTAGTGATGTCAACCGTCCCGTCTGAGATTTCTCTAGGACGGCATGGCGGCCGACATCTACCGTTCGCGGCCAACACCAAGTCTTAAGGTGTTTACTTGGTTTCATATGAGTGAATCAGCATTAATGAATAGAGTTTACTAGTGTCGGTGGATTTGAGATTTTATATAATTCAACTCGTTTTACTACTTGCGAATTTCATTGTCCACAGATATCTACCGGGGCGGCCGAGGACAGCATGTGGTGTCCCCGACATGTGGCGTTCCCGGCATGTGGCGTTCCCGGCCGTCATTTACGTCCGTCCCCGTCCTGAGTGATCCCGGACGGACGGGACGGTTGACATCACTGTTCCTGGCATCGATGTTGGTAGGGAAGCATTACGGCCTCGTTTCTACCCTTGTGGCTCCCCTAGTGGTTTAGGATGCTGATTGGTACTTTAGTGGGTTGGATTTGCTCGTTGTTCCTCTGTCGTTGGAGCGCTAAATTTGTTTGTATGATGATTGATTTTCTATCTATCGCGAGTATCTATGCTCGTATATGTACAGTGATCTCGTAGCGGTGCCTCGGCACCCCTTATGTTCTACCGGTATGCCCTGCGCCAGCATCCCTCGATGAGTGCGGGCTGACATGTTCCAACAGAATTGGAAGCCAAGAATCATGACAGGTGTCAATACCCACCGGAATCTCCACCATGGGCTATAGTGTCAACTACCGCGAGACGAAGCTGTATGTTTACCCAAATATAGTGGGAAAAGGCCCAAAGTGCTCGTTGTAAGTAAGTTGGATAAATCACATAAAAATAGCTGGAAAAGTTAACACGGTAGAGCCTGTCGATACCCCCAATCAGGGTTCACAATAGCCCGTCCGCCCGCCAGTCTTTCTGGTCCCCATGTCTTCGGCTAGTATCGGGTAAGTTATTGCAAGACTAGGGCCCAATCAGGGCGACTGAGGGTGACGCATAGGGCTGGGGTTACTGATTTACCTGAAATTATGCAGTTATTTCGATCAAGACACAGTAGTGTGGGCTCTCCAATCTGTGGATGATTGTCTGGATAGGTTATAGTGCAAATTATGTAATTTAGACACGGTTGGGAGGCATATTGGATATCATCCCACCGTTACGACTGCGTCACTCGCATCATGTGTCCATCACTCGGAAGACCGCCGGCACCTACAGTCCCGCAGTCTAAAAACTTCCCGGACGGAAAATCATAGCCCGGGATAGGGTAAGGTCTTGCCCGGACGGGACGGGCTTTTGCGAACCCTGCCCAATACCAAGAGATTGATCGTAAAAACGCCGTGACCTGTGACGGTAAGGTATGTCGTGTTCGTGTTATAAAGGAATTAAGTCAGTCCGCCGCTGTGTGCTTACATTGTCGCAGGAATAAAATATGAAATCTTTGGGGGTTTACTTGAGTATGGCTGGAACTCATCACCCTTTCTCTCTCTGTGAGTAGAAAGGCAATTTAATAATGAGCCTAGTCATGTAACTTATAACTGTTTTACATATGTAGGATAACTGCACTGGGGAGCCTATTTTGTTAGATAACCTCATCGCCAAAAATTATCCAAGATTACATTTGTTCTACTCCACCGGCCAAGGTCTCCACTTGACCAAGAGGATATCCCCTTGCCCAAGAGGGCCGCTTTCCCGGGAGGGTATCCTGCCAGGCAAGTTTCTCGATTGCGGGGTGGGATACCTCCTGGCAGCGAAGAACTGTGAAGGCGGTGAGAGGTATATCCTCAGTGCCAAAAAGCCTTCTCTTTAATTTGTCTAGAATTATCAAATAAAATCTATCTACCGTGGTTGTTGTATCCTTAGAGTCTTCCAAGGGAGCATTTCACCTTGTTTTTGATACAACGGCACCGCCCTGTACACTGTGGCCCCTTGCATTTACAAGATATCGAGATTCGCTCACTGGTAGAGACCCTCGCTACTACTGCATGAAGGGGAAAGAGTGATATTCATTTCTTTATGGAGAATTAGTTGGGTATATAAGTAGGACGAGAGAAGTGTGCAAGCGGTGGTTGTTACTTTATGTGATGATTGATTGTTGATCTATCGTGGGTATCTATGCTCATATATGTACAAGTGCTCTGCATATATATCTGTACACATATGCACCTTAGCTGGTACGCATATTGGCACTCTCAGCTGATCATCACTAGCTGAATCCTATCAGCGTAGCTATGTACCTTCAGCTTAGCTGAATGCCGTATGCCTATCTCCACAAATCGTACATGGCACCTTAGCTTCTAGGACTTGGTGTGTGGGACATCTCCACCTGCCAGTTAAGAACCTTTCCCGGGAGGATACCCCCCCAGCAAAGCGGCCTTCTTGGGCAAAGGGATATTCCCTTGCAGTTCTCTTGACTAGCCGGACACCCTCTTGGTCAAACGGAGAACTTAACCGCTAGGGTAGAACACATTCAACATTTCTCGAACTACATCGTGGACAAGGCTGTGAGAGAGGTCCTTCCATAAGGTTATCTTGGACAAAAACCGAGCTTAGAATGGTATTTCATCACCTGAATAAACGAAGGATTAAGTAACAAGCCTAGTTTGAGTTCACTGTCATCGGAGAAGAAGAACATAATGAAGTTAAAGGGGTTGCGCTTATGGTAGAGCGAAAAATGGACGCTGAGAAAAGTCGCGGTAAAAAAAGGTATGAGAAAGTATTGTTTGTGGTAATTTTGAAGTAATAAAGACATTCACAGATTCGTTATACTCCTCACCCTTGCCCTCTTCCGAGGGTTGTTTCAGAACCAGTCTCATTGCCAGCATGGTGTGCAGGACATTGCGCCAGTTGGTGCATAGTTGGAGAGCACAAACGGTGGTGACCAGTGATGTCAACCGTCCCTTCCGAGATTTCTCCAGGACGGACGGGACGGCGCCAAGGCCGTCCGTCCCGTCCAAGCTTGACAATGACGGCTGGACGGCCGACATCCACTATACTGGCCGACACCAAGTATTTAGGTGTTCTACATGGCTTGATATGAGTGAACCAACAGTAATGGATAGAGTGTACTGTACATTGTATGGGTAAATTTGAGATTTTGTATAATTTAACTCGTTTTACTACTTGCGAATTTCATTATCCACGGATATCTGCCCGGGACGGTAAGTGGCGTCCCTAACCCGGACGGACGGGACGGTTGACATCACTGGTGGTGACAATATATCAATTTTGGCAATTGTAGCGTAAACGATAACATGTAACATTTAAACAGATATCTAGAAATGTAATGCCCAATTTAGTGACTTTACAGCCCTGTAGTAGTGCCTTACTAACAGGATTTTACGTGTTAAAAGTATACTTCCGCCTAGTAGTGTCTTTAGTCGGTGCCTTTTGGAGTGATGAGGGTCTCATTGATTTTAATACACCTTGACGACGAAAGGCACTCGCATCGAACGATACTTGGAGGCAAGGTATGAAGAGAAAAGGCACAGGGGGAAAAGGCATGGGTAAATTAGACACGAGCAGGAAAGGCACGGAGGGAAACGGTATAGAAGATAAGACCCGTAGAAAAATACTGCATAGTTTCATTTCCGGTTTCATTTCCATGGTGCCTTTCATCCCCAAAAAAAACTCCCTAACCCAATTCTACACTTAAATACCTTTTATTTACTGTAAGAAAAGGCACTGTTCCCTTTCCAGTGCCTCTAAGAAACACATTTCCGACTCCCTTAGAGGCGTGTGACAGACCGGAGGCTGATACAAGCTCATGGTAACTGGGACTGATGTCTCCTGTATATATCTCAAGTCTTTTTCCTGCTTTTCTCTCTATACCTTAAGTCTGTATACGCACACGGTTCTCCCCATATCGCATTAACATCAATCGCTGTTGAAATATGGAAGGGGAGAACCGTGTGAATAGACTTAAGATACAGAGACTGCAGAGCAGGAGAAAGACTCGAGATATATACAAGGTAGTTGGGTGCCTTATGCCCTACCGGCTGTGTGCCTTGACATCAGCTCAGCTGAAGCTCAGCTCGGTCAGGTTTATGCAACAATTGCACCAAATCTAAAGCCGAGTGATATTGTTATGATCGAGTGATAGCGCTATGAATGCCCAACATTTTAGTCAATATCGTTCCTCCACCTAACAACGACAAAAACCATGGCTCCTCTTGGTTGATATGGTCATTGCATAGCCGGGTGTGGCCTCCTGAACAAGTATTGTTCAGGTAGTTGAGTTTCGTACTTCGGAAGGAATATGGCAAATGGCCGAGCAAAATGGCAGCAGAAATGATAGTGATAGAATGTAGCATGCGGTCACGCCAGATCGGCCGAGGTTTAATTTTGCTATCGAGAGGTACCGTTTGCATGATACGGATAGAGTCAGCAGTTTGGGAGAGAGAATTAAAGGGATGATATTTATTCTATTTCTCTGGATGACATGAGGATCGTATAGCCATTTTTAACAATGGAGCGGCCACGCTTTATCCTTGACTAATTCAACTCTAGATCTCTGATTCTTCTTTCGTCACGGGCAGCCAGGCCAACTTAAATACACAATAGCTAGTAGACTAAGATAATGATGTAATGCAGTTGTACGTTAACAGATTTCAACAAATCGCTCAGCTAGCTATAAGAAAGTCGCGCAACCAGCCCGCACTAGAGTAGTTAATATCCATCCCATCCATGCGACTTCCTCTCGTTGCCTAGTCCCATTACTGATCACTTTCAATCGTATCAAGTTGAATCACTGTTTGTATAGTTGGTAGCTGCCTTGTATGCCAAAGCATTCCGAAAAAATAGGTGTAAGCGGCATTCAGTCGGGCAATCTTTAGATTTGGTTCCTCCGGTGAGGCCAATCTTTCCCGTGCTTTCAGAATTCCTGGGTACATGATCGCAGATTTGGGAACCGGTGACTCTGCAATACTGTCGGGGGCGTTACAACCGTCAGCTACTATGACTCGAATATTGTCTTTGCCGTCATAAGACGTGGCGAAGTCCTCCTCCAAGATTTGCAGTAGCCGGACCGCTTGGACGTTGTGGAAAGATTCTGCCTTTAGACTCTTGATGCCAAACACCTTCACACCGAATTAGAAAATCTGTGAGATTTCGAATACTGTAAGCAGCAACGTACCTTCTACGCGATGGACCAAATCTCTCTGTAGTCGGCAGGAAGTGGATCCATAGTGCCCATATTAACCAGGCTGGTAGCAATAATATGGACGCTTCGGCGAGCCAAAGTATGGGTCCCTTCTCTACCGACAGGGATGCCATCCTCAATGCGGTATATCAGATCACAGAGACAAGCAATAATTCGTATCAAAACATTCTGATACCAACGTCTCTCCCAAACTGAAGTCGTTCTGGGGATCTTTGCGCACGTTAGTAGGTGAAGTGAAGCCCATGACTCTGGGATCACGAAAAACTCTGGTCTAGCGAACAAAAGCTACGTCGATTAGCAATTGGCAAACAGCCAAATGGGAAATTTAGTGTGTTTACCATTAATGTGATGAGTTCTTCGTAAGCCGAAAGTAGAGACGCCGAGTGAAATAAGTGGTACGAGTCCAATGTTTTCTGTATTTGTTCCATCTTCGAAATCAGTTTACAAATGCTTACGGACTGCCAAGACTGGAAGTTAGTTCCTTGTTCGAACTCATTGATTGGACGAACATACGAATGCCACGGGGGAATCTTCAGCTGAAGTCGAATATAGAGCCCGAAAAATGCTTATGATCTCGAAGGCATCGGTCAAAGCGGGCAGCCTGGGGGTGCGGTGAACGCTAGCCTGCATGGCTTCGTACCATTCGATATCCATCTCTGTCCGGTTTACAGTGCTATACTTCGTCTGTTGAACTACACCTTGCCTACCAAAAAGCCGATCACACTGCATCTGTTTAAGCAGGGACGACAGAATTGGGAATGTCGACATCCCCTGGTTGAACTTTATTTCTGAGACAGAATAGATCAAAGACTTCTGCAGAATTTTACGAACTGCTTGGCGCTCGGTATCTGAGAGCGTTGCTAGTTCTTTTGTGAGTAGGGCTGTAACTGTAGCATCGTGCTGAAACGACGAGGTGAAACTCAGATGTTCGATAAAAGCTTGTGGCCAGAATGCTGAATTGGTCATCAGAAGGCATCCAATACCGTGAAATGGGACCCTCTTACTGCATCGAAAGAGAGATGGGCTAATATTGTGCCGTTTGCTCAAACATGCCGTGATTTTGGCCAGAATTACGTTGATCGAGAGCAAAGTCTGCTGTAGATTCACAGATATCAGCAATATATCCGATTCTTAGGGTCTTCACTCACTTGAGATTGTCGCGAATAAGAGTTTCTTGTCCATTGCAGATTACCAAATCCGGGCAATTTTGATGTTTCTCCTTGCCATTGCTTCTGGCAAAGCTGTTCTATCGAACCGAGCGCCTTATAAATAACTTCAAGGATAACTTGGATTCCCATATTACGGGCATCCTTGGTGAAATATTGAGCTGGAAAGTCTCGTTTGGGGAGAATAGAGGGAGGCGACCACGGCATCGCAATAGATTTAATGCTGTTTGGCGGTGTATAGATACCAAGGAATAACAGAACTGAGGGTTGTACTAACTCCCAGGAGGACCCAGACAGGGTTTTCAGGATTCCAACGGCTTCACTGACGATCTCCAACCGAACGGCGATTATTTTAACCGATAAACTGTTCTGAATCTCTGGAGTAATCTTTGCCGCCTGTAATAATACATCAGAAACAACACGCCTTGGTGAGAATGAGAGCAGACAAGAAGAATGAAGAATTCCCACTGGAAATCTTCCGGAAAATCTCCGGCAGATGGTATTTCTTCTCTCTGGATGTACCGATTCAAGTACGTCATTAGCGATATCCAAGTTTGTTCGAGAAGCAACGTTCTTCCGCCCTGGAATGTCCGGTAGTGTTCTTCCACGTTGTTCCCTTCGAGTTTTGTGGAAACATGTACTAAACGACCGGCATGAACGTAGTTGACAACAGTTGATAGAACTAATTCCGGTAGGAATACACCACGGTCTTCAACGAGTGAAAGCGCTTCTTCAAGAAGCCCAACATTCACCGCAAGCTCGCAAGCCTCTTGAAACCTTCCACTAGCAGATTGCAATTGAAAGACGTGATTCACCATTCCAAATTCCCGAGCCGTGGCTTCCTGCTCCTTACGTGACCCTAGGTTCCTGCGGATAGTGTCTTCAAACTGCCGCTCACACTTCTTCTGGCTCATTAACAAATAGCAAAGCCGTGTGTACAGTTTGCGGCAATTTGGATTTATGTCCGAGGGGGGGCTGTAGATAATAGTTAGCGAGTGTATATCTGACATGTGAATGAAACACTAACCGCTTCATGTGAACAATCAATTCGTTGTATAAGCCAGCGTAATAGCACATTGCCAGAACTTTCTCATGATCCAAGATCTCCCCATACTCCCTGACAGCCTTTTCGGGGAACCCGGCTTCCATAAAGTCCCATGCCGCTTCCTTGCGTCTACCATGTGAGGATAGTATTTCTATACAAGGTGAGCCACGACACTTCACAACAGACTACGTTAGTGCATTTATAGAACATACCTGCAGCAGCTAGTATGTTTCCAATATCATGCTGACACTGCGCTGCTTTCTCAATACGTTCAACTTTCAGAAACATCCCGCATGCTTTCTCAAGTGACTCCACAGATCTTTTCTTTTGGCCAGCAGCTCGCTGCTCTCTACCTATTTTTTGCGCATGATATGCAGATGCTAATGATTCCCCTATCTTGTCACCGGCCTTAATGAAACAAATCACGGCCTAGAAAATAGATCATCGTCAATTGGTCTCAACGCAACATAAGGGCTGGATCCCATTTACCTGATCGTATTTCTTTTGCTCCATGAAATCAAATGCTTGCTCGACCCACACCGCTTGAGTTGTACTATGTGTCGGAGCGAATTGTCTCTGTAATTCAGAGATCTATTTCTGTTATTAGCATGTAAATAATAGCGAGAAGACACTTACAGTTGAAAAATCGCTTTGGAGCATAACCCTGAGAAGCGACTTGGGATATCGCCATGGACAAAATCTCGGAACCACTGTGTTGAACAGGTGAATGACCGAAGCTACGGCAGCACTTCTCTGACTTTCAACTATCCACAACCGATTCTGCGCCCTTGTTATAGCTACGTATAGGTGCTTTGTAATATAAGCAGAAATGTAAGAGAGGCTGAAATTTGGTAGTGCACCTTGAGCTCTGAGCATAGCATCTTTTGAACTTATTAGCATTAGGTCAGAGTTAGAGAGATCAACACTAACAATGTCAACATCGTTCCCCGTAGTAGCTTGGGTGCTGTATGTTCCTTTAGGATCATTAGTTATTAATACCGGACATCTGATGGGAAAAGGCGCACCTGTAAAAAGCTGTTCTAGACCCGCAAACTTAGAAGACGGAGTAGTACTGAAAAAATCGTAGAGAAAAACATCTTCGAATTCCATGCCCTTACTCTCAAGAATAGTCAATATCAGTTCAGGGTTTTCAACTTTGGTTTTAATCTCATCTCGACTTTGCTCGTCTCTGACAAGAATCGCTCTGTGCGCCCCAAATGACCTCAAATTCAGATCTTCATTGGTAACATCCTTCGCTCCGTTTAAGGCAGACAAAAAGTTTGAGCCAACTACTTCCGGTTAGTAGGTTAGTAGTGACACTTTGGGATACCATGCGACTTACTGTAGACAGTCGGCTCAGGTCCTGGATTATCTCCGTTCTCAGGTGGCAGCCTATCTACAAGCTGCGGAAACCCTGTTGGATGGGTCAGAAGAACCGAGGAGGTTTAGCAAGGACTCCCTATCTGCATATAAAAGTTCCATGACAACCGAGGCAACAGAGACGATTCCTAGGTGGGATCGGTAGTTATGCGATAGTGGGAGCAATTCCGGCACAACCTCAGCTTGTTTCTTCCAGGTGAGAGAAGGATCATGGAATCGGGAATAAAATAGTGCTTGCGCGTTTGGAAAGCGAAAAAGAGAATCTTTTGATATCGACTGCGCCGTGTCTCCAGCTGTATAGGATAAATCATTAGTTTCGTGGTCAGCCACAAATGGGAGCTGAAGCTACCAAAGTGAATATTTCGAGGGTCAGGGATCAGAGAAAGAAGCAGTTCGATTTCCAGAGGACGCTGATCTTGCACCTCTGTTTCCCTACTGTTAGCTTGATTTCGAAATGATAGTGCTAAATTTTACCATCAACGTAAATCTCATCTAGTAAGCTTTCGATTTCACTACGAAGGACTGGGTTCTGTTCGAGTTGTTTGAAAACATGCACGACTCTATCGATGTCGTCCTGTTCACCCCGCCACATTTTGTTTTTTTCGTAGTGTTGGTAGAGGGTATAAAGAGAATCCCGTCCCTCACGTGACGTAAAGTTAGGTGCCAATTTCCAACGTTTCATTATATATTGCTCTCGGGACAATGGCTCGAAGTTAACATCACGAGAGGTAGAACCCTTGATAACGCCCATGATGTCAAGGTATACCAAACCCAGTGGAAGATTGCGTGTCAATGGAGCTGGGAAGCGCTTCCAATACTCCATTCGGAAGACATCAAAATCGACAGGTCGTGGATCATTTGGTAAGATTTGTACACGCCTTCTGGTTGGAGTCTTACTTAACCTCCTTCAATGAATTAGAGATATTCCTGTTAGACGGAAATAAGGCAAGGATATACTTGAATGAATTCTCTAAAAGCCTTAGGAAGTGGCTGAATGTGCAAACTAACGGAAAATCGTTGCCACCGATGGAGAAAATATCCTGCCTAGTGTCCTCATTGCACTCTTGCCATGTGGTGCTATTTTCCTGGACTGGATGTTGGGTACTGTCTCTTAGTTTTCCAAGGCGGCTGTCTATTAGCCGCTTTGTATAAGGCTTTAGTTTCTGAGTAAGCCTCCCAGAACGCGTAAGCAGTAACTAGTAGTCGATAGCAACATTAGATTAATATATCCACATCAAATGATAACGGTGTTGAACTACTTGCCTGGCGTGCTGGAACTTGTCCTTCAGTTGTGCTCTCCAAGTATCTACTCACTAGCTTGTATATTAAGCACGTGGTTTTTCCGGTTCCACTTCTACCAAGGATGAATGCGGGGCTTTTGAAGTGGTTTATGACATGGAGCTCCTCCGTCGAGGGGTCTACGGGAAACTCCGACGTTAGGGCGCCTTGGAGTATGCCGTCAAAAACGACAGTGGTAAGGCTAAAGAATTTTCCTACATTTTTGGTTAACATTGACTGAATTCTCGATGACAAACCATTGAGGCAGGAAACATATACCCAATATTGGGGAGCCTTCCGCCGTTTTGCATTGCTCACCCCATGCGTTAACACGTGGACCCCCGCTAGAATGTTCATCAAAATAATATACGGGTTCTGGGTATAGTGTTCCTTTGAGTTTCCTCAAGTCGACTGTTTCGCAAGCCGCAATGCGGGACGTATCATATGATTCTTGTGCTTGAGAAATCCATTTGAACATTTCCTCGACCTATTCCTTCGTAAGCACAGCTCGTCCAACTAACATCGGCACTGACCTCGCTACTCGCACAAATAGCCCAAACTAGATATATAAATTAGCTATGTGTTGTATGTAATGCAACTTCCTATGCCCGGAACATAGTAACCTTTTACGACCTGCATTACACAGTAGTGCCTTTCGTCGTATGCAATATCGACCTGCCATAGAATGGTGTTCTGTAAACATGAGACTTTATAAACCGGAATCAGACATCCGGTGCCACTGGAGATGTTTCGTCGGAGAGAGCCTCGCATCCATTCTCCGGACGCCAATCCTTCGAGCACTTTTCGTAATAGTTCAAACTCGCAAGTGATAGCTTCAGAAGTCAGCCGCAAATTCACAGGACCGTGTAATCATCATTTTATCGAGTGCAACATACCACGATGGGCAACAGTTCGGAGGCTTGTAAGTGCAAGTGCTGAAATCACAACTTTCCATGGCCCTACATGTTCCCCCAATAGGTTTTCAAATGCTCTAACACCGGTATATATCGTGCGTGAGTTTTCTCTCCGTGGGACATTCTCGATTATGCTAGCACTAGGTTCCTGAGGACACGACTCGCAAGGGAATGTCTGAAGAAATCTTTTCAATGCACTCCAGTGCTCAGCTTGGCAATGTTTGTTGCATTTTTTGGCCAAGGCATTGACAACCGGTGCCCAATCAGTCCAGCTTTTCGAAGTAAGGCTTATAAACGATTGGTAACTTCTACGCGACCAGCTTCTCAAATGCCCATCTGCAATTAGTATCGTCAGAATGGACGGAGCACGTGCCAATTCGGCCCCAATCAATTCCAAGCACCCTCCTGGTGGAATGTTTGTGATTACCGCCATGACAATAGCTGCCAGAGACTTTTGTGATTTAGCATCAGGGAGTTGTAAGGGAAATAAGAAAAATAAAAATCCCGCCAGGCTCTCCTCGTAGATTAGCTTTACACCCTTTCGGAGCTGAGATAGATGGTCAGATGTTTCGCCATGATATTCCGGCGCAGAACCTAAGAGCTCCGCTAATGTTTTGCCGTGCTCGTCGAAAGCAGCGAAGAATTTGGTAGAGATATCTCTCTTAAGAAAGAGCGTGAAAAGTTGCTTCGGATTTCGGACTAACGACCGATAGGCGAATGTGTATTCATCGTGACTGCAGTCCGGGTTGAAGATGAGATCAATGAACCTGGTGTCCGCCATGACATCAAGTCCAGATGTTCGTTAGGGAGTCGTGGTGTTGAGTGCAACGAGCAATGGCTGAATGAAATCTAGAGAAGCTAAGCAGGAATGAGTGACATTGATATGATTCAGACTCACCTGCAATGAACGTTCTTCGAATAAGCTGATGTATATCAAAGAATTTGCTGCAGCTTGTAGGAAGCGTATTCTTATCAGTCACAAACTCTATAGCAGGGTAATACAACTTAGGGATTACTAGCATTGCTCTGCGCACTATTTTGAGGGATTTTTTGGCCATTGAGAGCCCTCCATCACAGGACACTACTGTATTGTCCAAGTGAAAGCAGAGAAGGCGTAGATCTCAACTTGGTCTGCTGCAGATGCGCGGATCAAGCGCAGCAGGTTCGAGCCAGGCCGGATAAAGGATAGGTTTAGGATATATGTCATAGCTGCAAGCAACCGAATGAGTAGCTGTAGTTACTGTTGGTTTTGATCTTCGCCGGTCGCAAGTGGTGACAATTCCGGATGACAAGGGTGGTTGCTAAAATGAAAGCTGCATTGCTGCGCAATGCCATCCCTGCATTTCAGCATGCTCAGTGGTTCAATTTCTACAGAAACTCATTGGTGCGTGTTCTTATCTCGCCTCTTCGTCATTTATAATTGATACGAAAAACAGAAGAAATATCAGACTCTCGATATCACCCCACCAAGCGTAACCTGCAACGACGGAACAAGATTCATCTATATTTTGTATAAGGAAAAAGAATAGTTTAGTAGTCCAGTCACACACTGTACACTTCTCATCTTTGCAAAGTTCTTATTGTCCTACCCCACCCTTTAGTCACTAGTTGATGCTACTTTTCATCGGCTACCATATATATATTAATAATAATCACACTATACATTTATACATATCGCTTTATGCAGATCTACTACGCAGTTTTAGAATGCCAATATTGCATTATGACACATTATCTTCCAAGTAAGCAACCCTTAGAAGTCACAATTAGTCAAAATTCCAGGTGTGCGTTGACGTATATCAAGTTATGTGCGTCGCCCCAAATTCATATGAAAATGATAATTCCAGTCACCCATATGCATCGACGTCTCTACACTGCATGTCTACGTGGATTACCCCACGTTTACGTACATCTTGTGCCGTATTTCGGGGCAAGATCAACTGCTGCACATGAACGGCTTAATTGAATCGAGATTAGAGGAGAATTAGAGCACTAAGGGATGGCAATCGATTTCTAGCTCCTGGGAGCGCCTTACTTCGGCTTTTCAATGGGTTTCTCTCCCCGATCAGAAACACAAAAATCACCGGCGCGTAAGAACAGCTGCCAAATCCAAGACCGGAAAATAGGTCCTTGAAGGACTCATTTAGTAAATCATTTCACGTTCAACAATCATCTTAATCTGGGGAGAATTAGTGGAGTTGGTATAGGGTAGCGTTCGTTCTGGTAGGGAAGGATCCTTTCAATTCGTCAATGTGCATGTGATCTAAATTACGGCCCGTGAACACTGCATCTTAGGTAGGTTGACGTGAATGTGTATTCTCGCCCAAGACTAGGCACCATATTATGAGTTCATCCGTTGACAATAGTTATAGGTCAGTATACCATCCGGATCGTTGAAGTACTATTACTGGTCCAGCAAAAGCTCACGAAAGGATGTTGCTATATACTGCATTTAGCCGCGAAGCATTAATTCATTTTTATCCTCTGCGCATCCAAATCCGCTTCCCTGCTACTCCCAGGAAAAAACTCCCCGTATCCAAGTTTATGGTTTCCTCAACTACGAGTGTTTTTACTTCGGCCCCACGACCTCTAATCCTGTTTACCTTCCTGCCAATAGGAAAGGAAACCCTGTATTATTCTCCACCCCCTTCTCCGCCAATATAGATAACCCTCTCCTTGCCACCAATCACAACTCCCTGCCACATATCCACAATATCGACTTGAGGGGTGAACTGTTTCATCTCGCAGTCATCCTCATGCTTAGGAGAAAGCCAAGTACCGCTCAAAATACCTCCTGTACATTGGATGTGTTGAAGCGCCTGGTAGAAGACGTATGTCATGACTGCAAGCGGCCGACTACAACACATGACGTCAGTAAGCGAAGCACATAGCGCCACCTTGGGCAAAAGTGCATTATGAATTGCCGTACACCAAGCCAAAAGTCATCGCAAAATATACCTGAAGAATGGCATTCCTGTCCTTGTATATCTCTCTCTATCTGTTTCGTTTGTTTTTCTTTTCAAACAAATTTTCGTGCTGTTTGCCGCTGTAAGGGTGATATAGACGGAGCCCACTGCCGACCTTATGCATGCGATCGAGTCAGCGTTATCATGATGTTTGTGCGTATGTGCGTATCATACGTTTGCTCTGACGTTTGATTCGCTTCTCTTCTACCTTAACCCTGCAATTATCCGCGTTAACCCAGTTCGTCCGGTTCAACTCATGGGATACCTTCCATTGGATCTAGATCTCAGTCGTGTAAATAAAATTTCCAAGACGCTGGAATGCAAACGATCACACATCCATAATTAGCCGCCCGATACGGGGCTCCAGAATGCGACCGATTGAGCACATACTGGACTCAACTTACCCATCACTCAAACGTTCCGAGTTTGTGTTTACTCAAATTAATTGTCGACAACCGTTTATTCGCCAGAAGTGTGATGAAGAACGAATTTTCTAAACACCTGTTATGGAAACACGAGACGCCGCTTTTTTTTGCCCGATTATTGTCCTCGTCGTCAGCGTATTATATTTTAAACTCTCGGATTGATTAGAGAAACCTGTTGAAATTTCGTACGCCAAATTATTAAGACCATGTGGACAAAATTCTACGTAAATACTCTGCTAACTGATTTCGCCAGTGATCATCTGTGACTGGATATCTCAAGAAATGCCAAGCCCTCGAGTGATCATCCATTGCGCGTCTAAATGAGTGACAATTTGTGATCCATAACTCCGAGATCAAGTGGTCTGTGGATATCAGAGCCACGGTGACTCGACCAGTGCAGTCAGATCTCGTCATTCTTCGCCAGCTTATATAGATGCAGAAGTTAAAGCCAAATATGCACATTTTGGATACGTATACATGCTAGATGTGATATATGCCAGATTCCGTTATCCGGCAAAAAGAGTGTCGGCTTGCCTGCTAAAATCTGATCTATACACCAAAATCTCGTTAGATTATTACTCAAATAGGGTCTTTGCTGAATGTCGTATCAAGGAGACCCCCATTGTACTTAGGCGGGCTTCTTGGTGGCAAACCAGGGGTGGGTGTAACGCGCACCATCATTGCCATGTAACATCGTACCCAAAATAACCGTTTGCAATATCTCTCAGACATGCTTGTATACATTCAATTTTACATTTTGTAGAATTATGGATTAGGTTTACACAATCTCGCGTGCGGGTATGTTAAGTTTCTACCGCTGTACACGGCTGAGCGAACAATTATGCGAGGTGAATGGGAAAAGGTATGGTAGCAGGTTGTGTCCCGGAGTAGCACCATAACTAAACATATAGCGGCATTCGACTTCCTAACATATTCAGCTAGCCGACGCCCTCTCTAATCGCGCTTGACGCCGCTGACGCCCGATGTAACCCCCTGCCCGTATTTGCCTAGAGCAACAAAAAAAAGGGCGGAGATATACTATTAACACATTTAGTCATCATGTATATTGCGATAATATTACCTACCACTAACACGTTCCGGATGACCATAATCTACCACCTCCCCTGGCGAGATGTAACAGAGAACTTACATATTATCTAGTTCTCCGGGGATCTGTGCTGCAGCCTAGTCTTGAAACTTCGCGCTTTCGGGGAAACATATCTTCCGCGCAAAGACGGGTTGGTGGCTAAGGATTGAGATCACATGCGTTCATTTGGACACCCGTTATCTTTCCACGGGACAGATATACGGCTTGTAATCAGGTGTGGCCAATAGGCAGAAAAGGGATTGCTGTCCACTTGCCAGCAACGGACATCTGCGTGTTGCCATTTGCGTTCCGAGAAGGTTGTTTGTTCGGACAATAGTCTGTATATACATACATAGCGAGGATGTGAGAGTACATACCTAACTCAAACAATGCTCGGTCCTGGCGGCCTACTCCGAGGCTACCCGATCCCACGGTTTACCTCCGACAAAGATCCCTTTCTTACAGATCCATCACTGCTATCTACAAGATAATGTGTTATCTACATGTGGGGTAATTGACGCAGTGACACTCAGTGCCTTCCGCAGCCTCTTGCTGGACTTCGCTGTTATTACTATATTAAGAAATACCATTGCTTCCCCTCCCCCTCTTCCTTTCCCCCTTTCTGTCTTTCCCTCTTTCGGAGTCGGTTGCTGAGGTTGAGGTTGCGGCGTTTAGGGGCTGGGTCGCGAGGTTGTCAACAAAACGAGTTAGTCGGCTCGTAACTAATGTATTGCCATATCTTTTTTTCGCATCGTGCACAAGCCCATCGGTACCATATTCTCAACTTTCCTCGGCGATCACTATCTACAACTCGTGAGTGGCAGCGAGATCCCAAATGACCTGCGATTCATGGTTAGCTCGTGTTGCTATTCTTGGGAGGTGTTCGAAGTTCTAGCTGGAAATTGGATGTAGAGTAGTGGTGTGGTTGTACTTAGAGATAGTCGCGTGTTTTAACCTACTCCACATTACTCTACCCTTCTCGCAATATCCACAGACACATCTGCTAATTGATTGTCTAAAATCTATAGCGTAGGCCGGAGGCCCTCGAAAAACATAAAAGTAATAATTCATTAAACCCTTATTCATAGTAGCTCATTGCACGCGAGACGAGCCGGCTCGAGATATCACGGATGATAGAATATCACTAAGATCATCCTACTCGTCGGATTTTCAATTCCCCGGATATCCCTGTCAATGATTAGATGGCTCTGGTAAGATCATATCTTATTGAATAGTCATCTAGTTTTGATGAGTAGTCACCAAACTATTGATATGTCGCTATTGGCGCTTATGATAGGGTGTCCGGAGACTTTAAGATCTGACGAGTAGTGCGAAAGTCTTCACCCGTGAACTCACTGTTCGCGCTGACTTAAATTGTGAAGTGCCTCGCCGCTCCCACCTCCACCATTGGGCTCGAGCACTATCATTCAAGAGTCTTGCGACCTTGAGCTCAAGTCAGAGCTCGTCTCGTTTCGTTTACAACACTAAAGATCTACCTTAGTCGTTAATTGAAGCTACGATACAGTGGAAAAGCTACCGGTAGATATATGGAAAGGCTGGCGTGCGGTCAAATATTCTGTGGGGTGCGTGCGAGTCCATTGTGCAGCTTCGCGGGAATGCGGTAGTTCCCAGGTCGTGAGGCTTCTTCACCGTTGAGAAACCCCCCTCCCGGTGGGAGGTATCGTTGTCATGTTACGCTATGGTATAAACTGTTACACGGCTGATTACCATCAGCGCATACGAATACTATATGCTTCATAGTCCAGTAAGCCTTACAAAAGACTAACGATCTATCTATGCAACACGCAGGCCAACCGGGCTTCTTCGGAAAAAGCCCGCGCTAAGAGCGGCAGGCCCGTTTCAAACACTGCAGCAACCTTGAAAATAGCTTTGCACGGCCCACAAAGACAGTTGTGTTAATAGTACGAATAAAGTACGCGACAACCCCGCGGAAACAAACCAAAAAGACCAATATTTCGAACCTGTGGCGTTTGTAACATCAAGCAATTAGCGGTTTCGTCGTCGGTGCGGAAATCAACGCTAAGTTTGTGCGGTTCTTCGTACGGCTTCCTCTGTATGCTTGAGTCCTGACGGCGATACAATACTCTATAGAGTACGTACTGCCTGGCTTCGTCATGGGTAGATTGATCTACTCCATGTATCTACGTCTATTTTGGTTCCGGGTATCCCGGGTACGCACGGGTTCCCAACCGTCCGTCTCGTCCGGACAGAGCCATGCCTGACCCTGGATTAAAAATTTCCGAGCTAGTAATGCGGCAATGCCAGCCCGCATATACCCTGGAGCTTCCAATTTCCGGCCTCCAACCCTGTAAGTCCTTACGATCTTTACACACGATGCCAAAAGCAGAATGGTGTTGAGTGAAGGGAAAAAACAAGCCACTTATACCGACCTCACTGTGAAGCAGAACAGGGTGGGAAATGCGAACCAACGATGTGAGAGCTATGCTGATCGGAGGAAAACCTGCCGAATATGCTTTTAATCTCTAATCTTACCACGTGTTTTGGGTGTGGCAGCCCACACGGCATGTCCGGCCTGGTTTCCGGCCGCAAATTTACACACCTCATAACGGTAACCACCGCCGGGCCATATGGATTCTAGCTTCAGCCCGGGATGCCCCAGGGCAAACAAAATGTTCACCCGGTCTGGACGACGGCGCTGTACCCCCAAGCCGCCAGTCCGGATAGATGGTTAGGAAGTATTGGTACACAGCTAGACAACCCCTCTCTCACGGATCGTCATAACAGGCAAAACTGCGTCCTAGCACACCCCCTTATATATACACGCCCCCGTCCTAGTAATAGGTGCTCGTCGAAAAAATCAAGTATAAGGACACTAACTCTATCATATTCCAAGGTTAGCATAGGTGCTTAAAGCAGGATGATTAGGGGTTTAGGCGTCCCCATAATTGGTTTTTCAACGAGTTCATAGACTCCCGAATTTCAACCCTAGTTTGCGATCGATTACTGGAAATCGTTGGGAAACTTTCAGTCTGATGGTGAAAGTTTTGGGAATGACATTAAACTAACACGGAACATGGGGGAAACTCGAGATAAGAGACCATTAGAACGCCCTCACCCCAACAATCATATTCCACTGGTGGAGTCGTGATGCGGCGATATTCCCGACTAACACAACACACTCTCTAGATCTCTCCCGTAGTAACCAGGCAATTCATCATTACTCGTAATATGCTCTGCCGTGATAGAACATAGATGCCACAGGAATCTTTACCAGTGATGTCGAATCCTGCCAGCGGTCCATGCGTACCCCAATTTTCCAACTCCCTCCCTCCCCCGGGCATGCGCATCTTCACAACAAAACCCCCATCCTCCACCAATTTTTCTAACACACCTCCTTGCGTACACACTGTGACGCTCTCCTCCTTAGATCCTCCCCGCCCGCAACCCTTCGCTTCAAATACCCATAATACTTCGATCTCCCAGCTGTTAGCATTCTTCTCTCCTCAGGGGTTCGCAAACATACCGTCCACAACCCCCCTCGTCGTATCCATGAAAATAATACCTCCCGCTTCCATCACATGTTCTGTCTGCCCACAATCTATTTCGATCAACCTCTTTCCCCTCACTTTTCTAACGGGAGACGTACATATTATCCATCCCTCTTCCCATCTGCGCGCGCGCCCACAGCGCAAACTTGCTGTCCCGGGAGAAGGAAATGTACTGCGCGTTAGCAGAGATGTAATCGGAAGGATGAGCACCGAGCGGATCGACGCCGGCTGCCACGGCTGCAGAGAATGCAGAGTCGAGAGAGCGGCGGACAGTGCCGATTTCGGAGGGCTTGGGGACGCTGACGTCGGATGGGGCGGGAGTGGCGGAAACAAGGAGGGTGAGATAGAGAAGGAGGGTTGTGGTAGTGACGGGGAAATTCATGCTGGGTGTGGTGGGTGTCTGCGTGGGGTGGAGTGAGAGTTTGGATGCCAGGCATTTTATACACAGTTCAGGCGGTGTGAGGGTTGCCGTGCGGATTTAGGCAGAGCTTCAGTAGATAGTATGACGGGGGTTGAGCTCCGGTATTGCCGTTGACGAGTAAGGCCTCACGCTAGATAGGCAGGAGTCCGGTAGCGGTAGTAAGAATTCGTCAGGTGGTGGAGTGAAACATTATTTGGACTACACTTATACTGTATCATGTACTTCTTTTACAGATACTACACCACACGAAACACATCCATCTTCGCTGTGGAAGTAGAGGATTAGCGTAAACAAAATGCTATTTCCCTAACCAACAAGAGGAACATCTACCTATTAAGTTACATTATCGCACAGGGTAATGTATATACCTCGCTTCGGCCCCAGCAGAATTTTGGCGCAGGCAGGGATGACACATTCCATATACGTCTGGAGTTGCTGGAAACAGTAAGTATGTACATCTCTTGCTTGCATATTATTGTGCTAAATGCATCATCTGTCGGGGTTGGTAGCAAACTCATTACGGTACCCGTCCAGGGCTAATAACTACCCGAGTTTGTGAATTGGCAATAGACTGGCGTTGATAATTAGGCATTTCCATTGAACTATTTCTGCCAAGACTTATGTTGTTGCTCGCGCTGATAAATGGTGGGGTCGTAATGCACCCCTGCTTTCGTGAGCGTTAAATTGCGGTTATTAGGCGCACTGTGCGGGCGGTTAAGGAATAGCCGAGAGTGCACCAATCCATAAGATGGCGTATTGTCGCACTGTTATAGGAAATACTGTATATAAGGTCTACGTGATTGCTAGGAGAATATAGTAATCGCAATGAAGAGACTTACACACCATTTCTACTCGAGTAACCCTCTTGTGCGTGGTATGTTACTCGAGAGCTCGGCCCATACGGTACCAACCGATGAATAACAAAAGTCAGTCACCCGGTACGTAGCCTGGAAATGCTATTGTGTAATTTTCTAGTTAGTTCACGGAGAATGTCAATCCGCGGAGTGACCGGTCAGTTCACGGAGTCCCTCCCACCTTCCGTGAACCAAATAGTCACATCACGGATCCGTGAACTGACTGATACAAAATTGCACTCAACCAATACGAATCATTACTTAGTCCATATTCATCGTGATCCTTACAATCCACTGTATCCCTCAACGTCGTGGCGCAACTACAATTACACTATGCTCCATGTCATCATTTGAAACAGTATCTATTTCCCCCTTGTTTCGTTCTTCTTCCTCATTATCCTGTTTCTCCTCATCGTCCTCTTCCCCCAGTGCCCACTTCCTTTTCGTTAACATCTCCCTCCTCAGTATTCTCTTTGTCTTCCTCTTCCTCTTCGCTTAAGGTCCGCAGCACCGCCCAATCTCACTACTCCCAAGCATGTCCTTATGTATTTTCTCCAAGGCGTTTTGAATTATGACTTGTTGTGTGCTGTGCGAGATTGAAAGTACCGGATGGAGCTGCAGATACACCACTATTGTCCACTGTGCACCATCATTGTAGCCATGGCAATAAAGTGTGCAGTCAAATTAAGATTTGAAACACTTGTACCGAATTGTAGGACAGTTCTCTTTACACCTAAAACATACTTGGATATGTTTAGTAGAGATTGCAGACATGCAGCTTCCAGAAGAGTAAGTTCTCGATAGCTACCCTTCTTGTATAGAGGAATCTGATGGGATATTGTCTTGGTACCGGTAGGGCGGTCCATATTCTTTGTACGATGGTATTCAGCTGGGTCGAAGGTACTTAGTTGCGCTGAATCAATTTAGCTCAATATGACTAGCTGATATGCGCGCCTATATATGCATACGAGGCATTCAGTGAGCAGCGTTCGCAAAATTCAGTCCCATCCAGGCAAGACTTTGCACTGCCTCACTTGGGGGCTATTAGACTGCGGGCTTTTGATTGTGGCCTGGCCAGGCCGCCGCTAGCGCAGGCTTTCATGATGGAGGCCAAGCCGCTTAGGAACACTAACTGCGGGACTGTAGGTGTTACATATCCTGTGGCGAGTGACTCAGAGTGGCGAGTGGCGAAGCATCAAAGTTTTCTCCGATGATCCTCGGTATATAAATCGAGTCTTTCTCCTTCTCTGCTTCTCTTCACTGTATCATAGAATCAACACACAGTTCTCCCCTAAGTACTACAGCAACAGTAGGTGCCGGCGGTCTTCCGAGTGATGGACACATGATGCGAGTGATGCAGTCGTGATGGAGTGATGATATCCAATATGCCTCCTAACCGTGTCTAGGGTACGTAATTTGCACTATAACATATCCAATCGATCATTTACAAATTGAAGGGCCCACATCACTGTATCTTGATCGAAATAACTGCATAACTACAGGTGAATCAGTAACCCCGCTACCGGACGTCACCCCCAGTAGAGATAGTAGAGATGATAGAGAACAGTCTTTTCCGAAATAAGTTGAAACCCTCCGAAAGCCGGAAAGTTGGCGGTACTTTCCGAAATTAGCGTGAACTTTGAAAGCAGCCCGGAGTTCTGCGATAATGGACGTCATTCGGTGGTCTTTGTCGTTTGTGAGGCGGAGATGTTGATTGTAAACGATGGTTTCTCTGGACATCAGTGGTGCATCCTGCAGGACACAAAGATATGATCTCACACCGGTACTTTCAGGGAGACTTCAACAGCAGTCGGGCAGACTGTAATCTGTATCAACGTCAATACAATTATGATCACCACTTCCGTGGCCTTCACCAGTTCTACTGGTTCCTGCGTGGTCATGGAGAAGTCTATTTCAATCTGTTTCAATGTCTTGTGCTTAGAGAAGTCCATCTCCGCTGTCGATTTCCTCCATATATTCTGTGACTTCTGGTAGCCCGAAGATGTCCATATCGTGTAGGGATGAGACATGGGCATTTTTCTCATCGTCCACTCATCAGAGTTTGATTTAAACCCATCTCTATCATATTGTTGTGTAAGTTAAACTTTTGGGAAACGACGTAGTGTAGTTTAAACACCGACGTGAGGTTTACACTATAGGATCGTGGCATTTACACCACGTACACCAAAATAATGAACTCTGGGGTGACAATATCTTCTGCTTTGTTACGGGTTCGGCCTTTACCGAGAATCTAGCGATGCCAAGGCTTTAATGCGGGCCGATCCCACCTCATGCATACGGCCCAGGCGCCTTATTAGGGGTGTGGGCGCGTCCAGCGCCCACACCGAACAAGCCACTAACAAGCCACTAGCGGGGCACCTTGTAGCCACACCCACCCCAGCTCCCCGCTCCCACATCTATCCAACTTTGAGCTCAATTAACTCCATGAGTTTTACTTTGACCAGGATATTGTTTATATATGAAATGTAGTTAACAAGATGCTCTTTCACTTGCTTGTCTCCTTGTTTAGTTTCCTCTAATATTCAAGGAGTGGCTGTAGATCAATTACAGTGGCTTAGACTATACTTAGCACTGTTGATGATGCTAAGCACTGCTTAGCACTGCTGGTGTTTTGTGTCAGGTAAATTATTTCTACCTGATGCTTAGATACATGTTGTATACCATTGTAATGGCACTCAAGATAAGGTTCTCGCCAATGGCACGGACGTGTCCAGGGCCGGGTAACCGCAACTTTATATAGACGACTCGCGATCTCTCTGAGATCGCCAGCGATAATCTTACCTATCAACTACTCTATTATATTACCATATCCACGTGTGCAACCGTATCTTCTCGTATACTCTCATACGCGGCCATATACGGATATACGGCCTTACACTATTATCGC
>Ga0307512_10000996_pt1 | contig 41669 bp, 46 predicted proteins | sample 14_EM_MG_FD_200267 | JGI IMG/M metagenome (GOLD analysis project Ga0307512, IMG submission 200267) | Populus trichocarpa ectomycorrhiza microbial communities from riparian zone in the Pacific Northwest, United States - 14_EM | ecosystem: Host-associated > Plants > Roots > Unclassified | place...
AGTTCGTCCCGGTAATAGGTCGGGGCTGTTGTCTCGGTGTTGGTCCCGGTATGAGGTCGGTGCCTGTCGCCTACGTATGAGGTCGGTGCCTTTGGTCCCGGTGTTAGGTCGGTGCCTTTCATCCTGTCTGCGAGGTCGGTGCCTGTCGTCCGGGTATGAAGTCGGTGCCTTTTGTCCCGGTGTTAGGTTGGTGCCTTTCTTCCCGTCTGCGAGGTCGGTGCCTTTCGTCCAGGTATGAGGTCTGTGCTTCTCGTCCGGTGTTAGTTCGGCGCCATTTCCTTAGTGTTCATTCCGGTATAAGGTCGGTGCCCTTCTAGTCAGCGACGTCGATGTACCCAGCTTACCGCATCCGGCGTTCCAATCCGACATTGTTAGTATCGTCCACTAGTTGCTTCTCTCTATATTTGCTTGTATTAGCTAGTAGGGGTCTTTCCCACCATTCCGTACTCAGCTTTCCGAACCAGAGATCCGCGTTTGGGCTCCATTTGTGGTGAAATGACGAAGCTAGAGGACAGAGAGCCCATTGTCGACACTCCGCCGTGCCTCTCGCGCCATCCAAAAAGGAAGTCGTGAGAAAGAGCGGTTCTGGCTCGAGGAGCATAGGAAGAGGGTGAGAAGGTATGATACTACCCGGCTGCGAGGATCCACGGAATTGCGCGGATCCACACGAAGTCTCGGAAACTGCGAGTGAGATCAAAACTTGAGAACGATGGAGTGTGTCAATCGTTGTATGATAAGATGGTCTGGGATGAGATGATGCGAGACGAGATACAAGATGCGACGCAAGCTATCTCTCCCGGGGTCTCCCGAATATATACCCCCCTGTCACTCAGCCCATCTCCGCCACCCCTGATCCCCGTACACCCGCGTCGCCCAGTCCTTCTCCATCATCCCTGTATCTCCACACACCCGCCGTAGCTCAGTCCTCTGTCAAGTTGAATGGTGGTCGTGGTGAGAAACGGATTTTCCCGCCACACCGGGCAAGGAGATTCACGCAATGCAGTGGGTTCACGTCATCGCTTGACGGGAGTGAAAACAATGCACCTTCGAAACAACTGAATAATCGCAACCGAGAGCGACATAGAGCCACAGGCATTCGGTTTCTAGCCAGGAACTGACCCCAGAACGACATTTCTAGCACACCAGTACAAGCGACGGGGGTCAGGCGTCAGGGACGCAACGCGAAGGCAAGTAATTCACTCACGATGGTGACCTACGGGGGTAACACTCTAATTAGAGTAATGATCCAGAAATCCCCTGCGGATAGAGACATGGACATGGCCAAGGCAGGAGAGGCCTGCGGCTCAGGTGACAACAGGTCGGGGAAGACAAAACAGGTGTCCGTCATCACTGCAACCGAGCAGTGGCAGCCTGAGAACAATCGACAAAGACATAGGAACGAGAACTGGAAGCCAGTCAATGCACCAGGTGACTGAAGGTGTCGGATGGAGTGAACAGTGAGGCAGCAGGCGCGGGAGGTCACTCAGCTGCAGCACACTATCGACAGGACGGCTAGATTGCAGGAAGCACACGCGGCGCGTGAAGAGCCTCAATGGCACCTCATAAAAATAGCGCTGGAGGATCGCGACACGAAATGGGATGATCGCTACAGCAATGCCGTACCATGCTGGGTGGGCATTGCACATAACACTTCGAAAGTGCTGGCCACAGCAAGAGTAGGCGAAGCCGCACTGACCCAGGAAGGGTCAACGGAGGAAAGAAATGAGACTGCAAGGCAGGACGGCCAAGGCCTAGGGGCCTCACAGCATACAGGGGCAATGCAGTGTGGTGAGCCAAAGAAGCGCCAGCTGCAGCAGCAGGCAAAGCCAAATCCAAAAGCGCAGCTCAAACAGCAGCCAGAACAGCAGCACGAATTCTAACCTGAATCAATACCCACTCCAGCCAGCAGGCGGGAGAAGGTCCAACCCGGTGCCCCGAGTCAGAGGGCGCCCACTTGTCAAGGCCCCTCCTGGAAATCTGGATGACGCTTGGCAAAGAGAAGCCTAATCTTGAGGCAAGATGAGGGGGTACCGCTGCCAAACAAGATGGACCAGGACATTGCGCTGGCAGTCAACACAGCACTTTTCCACCAGCATGCTCCGGCCCACATCTGGACATTATGCGCGAAGAGGAACGCGGAGGGCACAACCACGGCAATCGCGCAGCGAAACGCGACTGCCGCAATGGAACTGGAGTAGCGTGATGTCATCATCGAGGCAGCACACACGGTCGACAACGTTATCATCGACAGTGAAGAAAATGCATCACGGGATTAGCTGAAAGTCCCTGCAGTACCACTCGTGACGTACATGGGCAAGCACACAGAGGCCCTGCAAAGGATGTGGGACGAGATATATGTCGTGACCGAAAGAGTGGTGATGCTCGTGCACGTTCGATGGCTTGGTAACCCTCAGAGCATCAGGGAACGGAGACAGAGGCGGTAGATCTCCGTGTCATCAGGTGTCTATGTAGTACATGGGGACAAGGTGGCGCAGAGACTGGTCAAAGAAGACATCAAGGTGGCAGGAGTGTGGTACCGAGTTGACCCATTTTAGAGTGTAGTCCCACACAGCCGACGTGAGCATTGCTGCAAATGGGGCCGCATCGCGATCAAGCGCAGCGGTAAATCGACATACCCCAACTACTCAGAATTACACGGCACCAGCACCCATATATGCAACATCGTGGGGTGCATTGCAAAGAAACATTCTCTCTGCGGCCACACACAAGAGAAGCTCCGTAACTGCAAAGGAAACCACATCGCATTCAGCAGTAGGTGCGCAAAGAAGGTGAAGGCCATTAGGGAGGCATGGGAGTGGAGGAGAAGAGAACCAGCAAGACGGACCATGTAGACAGCGGGACCCACCTCAGCAACGACCAGGACAGCGCTTGGCTCGAGCGCCACAGCACCAGATGGAGGAGAGATGGGCGGAACTGAATTTGAGAGGTCCGATGCATGTAAAGGGGGAGCGGAGGCAGAGGACATCACACAGCTGAAGAGCACGAAGCCAACGACAATGGCGATGCCAGCACCATTGGCAACAAGCACTGGGGTGGCTGTGGCTACCCTCATTGCACCTAGATCCGGACTGGGTGTTGCTGCCCCCTATGTTCAAAGCGATCCAACACAAACGCACCAGGTCATATGTCTGGGCCATGGCTGCGATGCACACGGGTGTGGAAAGGAGGGCGGATGTCATGAGTTTGCAAGAGCCACCCAGAGAACGAGCTGGAAGAGGAATCAGCCACATAGCATACGACATTAGGAAATGGACGAGGGTGTGAATGACGGTGCGCAAGGGGAGCGGTTTTACAACAAACGAACGAAATGACTTGAGGTGGAAAGCAGGGAATGATGTAATGATCGTCGACATCAAAAGGAGGGGAGAGATAATGATAATCATCGGAAACATTGATAATCAGAGAGGAAGGGAGCCAGGCGACAGACCAGCGAGGAGACTAGACTGGCAGAAAATCATCAGACTGGGGGGGGAGGCGGCACGGTCCTCCAGTGACATCAGCAAAATGTATTTTAGTCTCTGGAAGCCTCCAGAAGTGTCTGAGAGGATGTGGAGTGTAAACTGAGATGAGTCAATTTCAGGAGAGTATCAGACTATAGGAGGGCATTCCGGCTGGCCTTCAGATTAACTGAGATCTCCGATGACTGGTACAAGAGAACCATGGGAGTGATGGTGATCGGTTTGGGAACTCCTCCGTGCGCCGGAGAGAGCTTTGGGTGCACCTGGAAGTGCTGGCTACAAGTCTGGTGGCGCTGGTGACAAGTCTGGGTGCACCGGCAACATGTCTGGGAGCACCTTGAAAGCCGTCAGGGAAAACCTTCTTCTTTGGGAATGGTGCAGGTGCGCCCGGAGTGCTGCAGGTGTGCCTGGACTGCTGCAGGCACACCTGGAATGCTGCAGGTGCGCCTGAAATCCGGCAGGTGTGCCAGGAAATCATAGCTACTACTTATCATTCAACGATTGTTAAAACTCAAGTATTCAGATTGCATTCTCCTCTATGAATCAATGTATCTATGTATCTATATAGCTACCCATCTACACACCGTATATCTGCACTGGCTGCAGGCGGTGCGTGAGAGCAATTTGAGGTGCACCTGAAAATGACTATCCAGTAAACTCAGATATATAATCCGGGGCTGTGATCGTGTAAGTTTGGAGATACAGTTACAGCCTGTGATCGAGTAAACTTAGAGATGCACTCCGAGATCGTGATTGAGCAGAATTGTAGATGCATTTGGAGGACGTGATCGTGCGAACTTAGCGGCCGTAATCGTGCAAGTTTGGAGAGATACGTGTAGTCTGTGATCGAGCGAGTTTTGAGGCAGTGATTGTGCGAGTTTGGAGATGCCCTTGGAGGCCATGATCCTGCGAACTTGTAGGCCGTAATGGAGCGAGTTTGGATAAGGATTTGTAGGTAGTCGATGGACGGCGCGCCGGGTGCAGAGACTCATTTCTTCAGTTAGTACACTCGCAACCGTGGGAATGTGACACTGTGATGTATTCTTTGGGCTGTCCTGGCTGATGGCGGTCGATTGTGAAGGTAGGAGTGCCGAGAGCTGAAGCTACATTCAGGGTTCAACTCGTATTCATGAGAATGAAAGAAAGACAAACAATCTTGGGTGGATGCTTCACTCGGTGTATGCTGTACTCGGTGTATGCTGGACTCGGCGTATGCTGTACTCGGTGTATGCTGTACTCGGCGTTTGCTGTACTCGGTGTAGGCTGTACTCGGTGCATGCTGTACTTGGTGAATGCTGTACTCGGTGTATGCTTTGTTTGGTGTAAACTGTACTCGGTGTATGCTGTACTTGGCGTATGCTGTACTCACTGTCAACTCATGATCATGACATACAGAGATAGAGAGGGATAACTTAACATTGAGTTCTACGATGATGGTAGAGTTGTGGACGGGAAATGGCGAGATGGGGCCTGAACATGAGAACGATGTGGAGGATACGAGTGGATATCAGAAATCAGGGGTACGACTTGCCTAATGGGGTTGGGAAGACCTCGTATCAGTGTAATTACACGCCGTATCAGGAATCGTACCTGCCATACTGTGGATGGTAAATTGACTCGCACACGAAATTCTCTTAAGTCCCAGTTTCTCATGATGATTTCCCCAATATCCTCTCAGCTTTCTCATTCTCGTTGTCAACTCTACCATAACCGGCAAACACGAAGTTAAGTCATCGCTCTCTATCTCTCCATGCCATGCTCGAGAGATAACACAAAGTACATCATACACTCAGTACAGCATACACCGAGTACACCATACACCGAGTACAGCATACACTGAGTACAACATACACCGATTGCTGCATACACTGAGTACTGCATACACCGCGTACTGCGTCATCCCATGATCGAATGTCTCCTGCTCCCAGCCAGTCTGTCATCTCGCTGCAGACCCTGTTGTACTCAACTCTCTACATTTCCACAATCACACGTTAACCAATGAATACGGTCTCAGCTCCCGGCGCGCCTCCCTTCCAATCTACTGGCTCCAGATTCACAACCTCGAAGTACTCTTCCATTCTTGCATGATCATGTCGTCCAAATGCATCTCTAAACCCGGTCGATCACAACCTCCAAGTGTATCTCCAACTCGGACCATTACGGCCTCCAAGTTCACATCATGATGGCCAGCAAGTGCATCCCCAAACTGGCAGGATCACGGCCTCCAAGTGTATCTCCAAACTAGCACGATCACGGCCGCCAAGTGCATCTTCAAACTCACTCAATCGCAGCCTCCGAGTGTATCGCCAAACTCGCCTGATTACAGCCTCCAAACGTGGTCCATCACGGCCTCCAGTGTGTATTTCGTATACTGAGATGATGTCTATCTACCCCAGTGTCTCCCAAATATATACTGCCTGTCGCTGAATCCATCTCCATTATCCCTCCATCCCCGCATGTATATATAGAGACACTTAGATAATACATGCCATAATATGATGTAGCGAATGTTGTGACTGTAACAAAGACCAATATGATCGATGAAATGCCATGTGGTTATGGAACCCTAACAACCACTGGTGTAAATATTTGGCACCAAGTCTTCCGCAGAGGTTGTGCAGGGGTCTCAGCAGCTCTCGAAGTCTCCCGCAGACCTACCCAGCGGTCTCAGCAGCTCCACACTTTGACTATTCCAATACTCAATCTCATAGCATCCTGAATGCACCTCCATCACTTCAGGTGCTTGGAGGAGCATGTGAGAATGCTCTTGCAGAGTCTGAGTGCACTTTGCATAGCTCCAGGGGGGGCTGGGAGCATCTGGGAGTACTTAGAAGCAGTGGTGAGGGCTACCAGAGTGTCTGGGAGGTTTGCGTATGGCTTCCGGACCGAAGTACATTTTGCTGATGCAGACTTCAACCCCCACAACCAAGGCTGTGACCCGAGCTGCGCAGAATGGAATGAAGCTGCATACTGGAACAAAATTATGGACAAGCCCGGGCTGGAAATTGGAAATGACGACCGACCCAGTCACTATTGGACAGCGAATGAAAGCGAGGGCGTCTCCATCGTAGACCTCACCTTGGGCAACCAACCGTTCGGAGAATCGACGATTTTGGATGGGAGTCATGCCACGGGGTTTGATCAGGAGATCATAGAATGGGAAGTGGACATGCAGACGCAGGCGGAAGTAGGAGGCACACAGGGCGTAGGGTAGAACCAAGCGGCCATCTCGAAACAGGACCACGAGCAGGCTGAGATACTCTGGAAGGAGCGGGCAACGGGAAGGGCATACTTGGGAGTGAAGAGCACTGGCGACGACTTTGAGATCGATGCCGAATGGTGCCATAGACCACTGGGCACCGTACTCGATGCCACTCCCAAGAAACCAAGGATCTGCGCAGGTTCAAAAACAGAGAGGAATGGCGAGATCATGGAGAGGAGGAGCCAACTGGGGAGTAGTTACCAACAGGTCCAAATTGACGGGTCGGTTCTGGTTCTGGTTCCACACACAACCAGACCCTGGCAAAGGGTCTTACCACAGGAAAAACCCGTGCCATTCGTCATGGGCCGGTTCTACCACCAAATACCCGGCATTTCAACATGACACATTTGCCTGCGATTAAATATTTGAGTTATGATCGTATCATGACACAATCGTTACGTGGATTGTGCCATTCTAGCCGCTCTTTCACCTTCCAATCTCAGATATGTGATCCGACCAATATTCGTTTAGTCGCTATTGAAAACCCGCTAATTTCGCTTGAAATTTTCCTTCTTTCCACAGCCACTCAGCGAATATCACTCGGATCGCAAATCGGAAAGCGCGAGGTGAAAGAGATACAAGAAGTGCACAATCCACGTACTGATCATGTCATGATAGGAAGATAACTCAAATACTTAATTGGAGGCAAAGGTGTAGGAACCGTGAAGTTGGAACCACAGTCCGGTTCCAGCACGGCCAATATCCCGCGGGTTGATGTCCGGTCTTGGTAACGGACCAGCCAAGTCAACGCAGATCTGGTTTTCGGCCAGGTTTGCAACCTAAACTAACCTAACCGCCTGCCGAAAACTGTTCCACTGGCGGGTTACCCGGACCCATTGTCAACACTACTGGGGACAGATAAGAGGATAATGCGCAGATATGTGGTGACAACCCAGGCCAATGCTGAATGGCAGAAGTTGGTTCAGAGAGCCAAAGTCAACACTGACCGACAGGACATCAAGTCAACAACACCGACAGCAATTGAAAAACGGACAGCTGCAATCAATTCTTAATGTCCAATTGTGGCCGCAACAGTTTCCCTGTACCTTCTGTACCGCCGGAGGAGGGCACACACAAAAATGCACTGGATCCAGTCGGGTCGAGTAAGTTGTGGCAGTGGACACCATTGCTGCATGCATCGACCAACCAGCAAGAGACAATGAGGACTACCATGGAAGGAGAGGTTTGCCTCAGGGGTGGGTTGACTGAAGCCATAGTAAGCGGAAGGGGCATCCTGGACCCAGGAGAAGCGGGAGATGGGAGGAGCGACGGGCCTCTTGATGAGGCAATGGAGATGGCGACGGCAGCGACACCTATTGCTGGGGAGTCCACGGGCACAACTTTGTTGGTGCCGATGGAGAGAAATGAGATCGGAAAGTGGAGAACGAGGACTGAGGCCCTGGCCCCCATCAACAGCAGAAGCCGCATGGAGATGACGATGGGACAGCAGGCACAGGAGCTAATGCAGCTGCACAGTTCAATTAGACGGCTAGCAAACCTGTTGGAAGCACAGGTAGCCCCTGAAGAGGCACATTGGCGAGGATGATGACATGGATGAAAGAGAGAGAGCAGAAATGGGATACCCGCCACGAGGATGACAAACTGTGGTGGGCGCGCATCACAACCAGCATCGCAAAGGCCCTGAAAAAAGAAGAACCAGGTCAAGAAGTGAGAGAGAAAGAGACGGCCAACACTTCAGGGATGGACGGTGGGGGGCTAGAGGCCTTGCAACATGCAGATAGAATGCAGGATGAAGGACCAGAGAAGCGCCAACATCTGCAGCAGCAACCGAAGTGCAGACAGGAGCTCAAACTGCAGCTTCAACCGCAGCACGAACGCAGACCAAAGTCACCTCCCACATCCGCTAGCTGGTGGGAGACAGTACCACCGCGCTCCAAGAGTCAGAAGATGACCGCTGGCCCAGGCCCTGTTCCGATGGCCGGATCAAGCATGGTAGAGAGACGCCTGATTGTAGTGTTAGCAACGGTTCCGGACAGTCACTTCTGGTGCGGGTCCGGGTGCACATTGACCTTTTGCCAAATTGGCGGTCCGGGTCCGCAATTTACACAAACTGTCAATTCAGCTACCGTTGGATGGTATACTCCCAACCTGTCTGAATTGGGCTGATTGTCTGCAAGCCGCCCAGCCGGTCCATCGAGAGATTCATATAAGGCTCTTGTCTTTTCACCGTGTTAATAGTATCTTATCAAAATCGTGTTTGCATCAACCAGTAATACATTTTTGCATGCTTCGCGGTTTGCAATATCAATTCATTTGGGATCCGTGTATTACCTTTGATATATTATACTTTCGCCTATTACGGTGGTCAATGGTTCGGTTAGGAGCGCGATGATCTGCGCCATGCCTTGATTACCGTATATGCAAGTACTACAACTTTTGGCGCTCCGTTGACACTGATTTTCAGGATCTGGCAGGCCGCATGTCACTGTGGTATTTGCCATTAAAGACTGCCAATATCTGATATATCGGTGTCAGAAACCAATCAGAAAATGAAGTACCCGAGATGCGAAGCCGAAAATTGTCGACGCTGCATTGACACACATTCTCAGCATGAGGCGGTGACAGGATTGCTGTCTATTTTGTTAATACAAGCTGCGAATATGTCGGTTGTGCAAAACAGGGACCAAATCATGGTTTAATTGCTGTACTTACAGATTCACAAATGGTTGACGCTCCGTTGACGCTCATTTTCAGGTTGCGGCAGGGCGTATGTTGCAGCTGCTTTTGGCGATAAAGGTTGCCATTATCTGATAAATAGGTGTCTACATGTAATCAGATCATAATTTGACCAAGATATGAAGGTAGCAATCGTTGACACTCCATCAACGCTGATTCTCAGAATGAGGTCGGTGACAATGTTGCTGACTCTGATGGCTGGAAATGCTCCCATATGTCGGGTATGCATAACAGCGACCAGATCAGTGTTTGATCACCACACTTACACAACCCCAAATCTTTGACGCTCCGTTGATACACATCATAATGTATTTTCAACTCAACATCTGCTGCCATCGATAATAGTTTCCATCATCATTTCAACTCATTGGTAGTCTGTCTGCCAGATTAAGACCCGGCCCTGTGGTAAAGCCAAGCGCAGTAACATTGTTGCACTGTTCACTCTCACAACACTATAATTTACATATCATTCCAAAGGATTCATTACGCCAGCTATAGCTCTATTTATGAACCGATATTCTCAAGCTACTGCTCACCATTTGCCCAAAATATATCTCTAACTGAAACTCTCTGTCAAGATACATAAAGCAGCTGGTAAAACATTGACGCGTTCCGTCCTATGTTCTCTTCACTCCCTTATTCCTCATCATTTTTTTTGCACTGACCATCACCAGAACCATTTCAGCCTGGCTAGTTCAGGGCACTTTAGACCAAATCGATCGGGAAACGTTCCCCGAGGCTCTCACATCCTGCTGTTTCGGGTATTCTTTTACCTTGATGGCATTGTCTTGGTCTATATCAGATTTAATGTCTGCCGTGCAATCATCTACTCTGTCATCTGGATAATCTAAGTCCTCATCCCAGTTAAGCCAATATTCGGTGTCCGAAATTCTTTCGGGTGGGCTATGCTCATCACAATTGACTGGATGGGGGTTGATTCGTCTGGCCCGGTGGACAATCATTATTTGAGTTCGTCCTGCAGGGAGGTACTTTCCATACACACCTGGTGGCAATGGAGATCTTTCTGACAATTTGAATGAAGCCGCTCCATTATGTTGAAAGGGTGACCAGGATCCAGTGCCGATCTGTTCCATGTCCGAAATTTATCCCATGGCGGTCGGTAGCTCGTTTTGAGCCCGAGATTTCTTCCGTGTAGCATGTAGGTTTTTTCTACCCTGCCACATCTTCAAAAAGTTGTGAACCTTTGCCATTGTGTGCGATTTCAATTCCTCCACCTCTTTCGTCATTTCGGTGTGGTTTCTGTGTCTGTGGTAGTCAATGCAGGGTCAGTGCCAGCCAACATCCCGATAATGGACCGAGCAAACCGCCTAGCAAAGACCATTTGGCGAACAGTCTCGCCTGTGGTTTTTGACTGCCTCCAACCGAAACCCTCTTGCTCAAGGGGAAAACTTGCTTCCACTCCAATGACAGGTGGTATGATAAAGCATATGTCGCTCGCTACATTAGAGAGATCAGCGTGTTTTCATTCTGGTTCCTCCTTTTTGCGCCACAAGTCGGTTATGTCCAGTGATCAAAATGTGCTGCTAACCTCCATTGATCCGGAGTTGTAATCATTGAGATTTGGATAAATTTGCCCCCAGTTCTGCGGTGCTTCAGGCGGTGAATTTAAATAGAGCCTTGCGGCTATCCATACGCGTGCTACGCGATCGCTTTCCCCCGGTGTCGTTACAGCCACATTGTCAGGCCTCAGGTATTTATCAGCAACAGAGGCCATATCATATTCATCAAAGGACGATGGACCGGATCCTGAAGCCGTTGTTGTGGGGAAGAGATTGCTGCTCGCTACGCTTTCATGTTTATTGACCGGCACACGTCGATTTTGGCACAGTATTCATTTTGCACATACTGCAGAAGGGCCTCATGGTATTGGGTAGTATAGTATGTCTCGTCCTCAGGATTAATCTCAATTCACTTGTCCTGCATCTTGAATGATTGAAACTTCTGGGAACAATCAATGATATGTGTAGAATTGAAGAGCATACCCGTCGATGCAGTCACTTCAGCAAAATATTTGGGCTGTTTCTGTCGAGCCAACATCACGGCAAAGAACAAGTCATCCTTCCACTGAGTGTTATTCTTGGGCAAGGCTCGCATAACACCTACCATGTGATCGAACATGTCGTTATAGACTTTGACAACATGATGCAATGTGACCATACATATCTGTGACATCAACAGAGTCAAATATCGCAATCGCCTCAATACATACATCACATGATTGACAATCGTCCATTCATCCTTTGTTATGAAGAGTGGGCGGTAATTAGAATATTTTGGATTTCGAACGCAGTCGCGGGTGAATTCGCGTAATTGGTAGGCTCGATCAAGCTACTCTAGTGTAGAGTTCCAATGTGTCTATCCATCCATACTGGGTAGTACTGCGATGCAGTCTTTGGTTGTTTGACAGTCAATCTACTCGTTCGGACGACCAGGTGTCAGCCTCATCAACACAGCACGCATTCTCTGCTATATGAACTTCACTTTCCGTACTTTCAAAATATCATGAAATATGTACTTTCTCAATTATCTTTGCTAAACCTGGTCTCATGGCCGACATCTTACTGATTCTAGCATAGCTATCTTTTCGAAGTCTTTGACTCTTCCCAATATCTATGCTGTGATTCTCCCCAAATTGCTGATCACACTCATGGGCTTTCCAAGACTTGGTGCAGCATTTTACACCAAGACTGCTTATGAATGCACCTAAAGCCAGCTGTATGACGTGTGCCATGTATGGTATGTGGTTTCTCAATGCAGGCCACTCGACTCTAGAGTACCCAAGAGTTGCTTGCCGTTCGCGTGTCACTGAGTAATTGATGGAAGTACTATCAGTCTTAATTCCAAGCAAACGGCCATCATTAAGCTCAAAACGATCAAGCGCGCCCTCAAATGCACTGTTAGCCTTGCTCAAGTATGTTGGCCCCTGACCAATCATCCGCGATTACCTTTCGAAACCGGAAAAGAACACGTGATCAACCTCACCCACAGAGAGTTGCACTTGATGTAATGCCCCGTTTCGCTCAATATAGTAACCAATGACCGCCGTCATTGCGAGTTTGTTAGTTGATGTCCATCTCTCGAAACCTGAACTAACTTTATTTGGTGACAGTGATTGCTTCTTAAACGCATCTATGGTCAGTGCATACTCCCTCAGGCAAATCTTGCTGAGGGTCGTGGCCAAGGGCACCGCTACGTCACATCGTAATGCGATATATGACCACCGTAGCTGACGCATTCTTATAGCATTCTAGGGAATATGAGCCAAAACACATCCTCACATGAGGTAGCGAATCCATGTGTCTTGGTGAAATTCAGAGGTTTCATAGTCCTTTGCTGCCAGTTTGTAACATTTTGGCTGTCATTTCGACAAATATGAATTTAGCGGGATGTCCAATATGAATTTCCTCTCCAAATGTACCATTGTAATTCCTTGACTTCCTTGTCTCTTCAGGATGGCCACAGCTGTTTCATCAAGCGTTGAACTAGTCAATTCAGTAACGTCTGACTCGGTGGAACGATTTAACTTCACGATATGCGCTTTTGCCAGCAAGTGTTTCCTCATTGAGCTGGTCCCATGTTCTGATGGATTGCGAAGAACTTCATGAAACACGATTCATACGATTCCAGGGCTGCCAGTCTCCTCAATCCCGATGTGGAGGCAATCTCGCCATGATGATGCATGTCTGGAATTATTCGAAACAATCATTTGGTTTGAGGGTACATTCATTGAAGCCCAGAAACCATCGAAGAAGAGTTGTAAAATAAGATCGCTCAAATCACGAATAATGATACATTCATTTCTGGAAGTGATCATAACCTCTAGCAATGAGGTATGTAAAGATTTTGAATCCGAAATGGCGGTTGGGATACGAACTTTGGGTAATACGACTTGAGAGATAGCCTAAACTAACCTCGCAGTGAAGCAGAATGCAGATCCTTCAATATTGACAGTAGAGCTACAAGCAAATATGTCAGATCTGTGAGACATTACAGGCATATTTGTGAAGTTGTACACAAGGACATATTGCAAAGACTGACCGCATGAAACACCATTCAGGAACAGCACAATGCACTTCAGCACTGTGGAGGATGCTGAGACTCCTTACAATTTGTTGACGCTCCGTGGGTGTTCAATTGTACGTGGTGGACACGATATCGTCACCAGCCTATTTGCCGATAAAGGCTGCTGGTGGGTTGATTGTAGGTTTGCTGCGTTCAATTGCCTTCACAGTATCCCAGATACAAGATCAAAAATTGTTCACGTGCTGTTGACGCTCTCTTGACCCTCGTTTTCAGACATAGTCACCATGTTGTCGCAAGCATTATTGCATTGAAATACAGCCGATTGTACCATTATTGATTATTGTAGTTGCACAGCCCAATTATTTTTGAGGATGCAAGGTATAACATCTTTGACACTCTGGCGACGCATATTTTTAGTGCATAGTTACGAAGTCGTGGAAAGCAGTTTTGCGTTGGCACTTGGCCTATAATGTGACAATGGATTAACGTTGTTCCATAGCCCCTTGATGATCCAAGATGGTAGGCACGAAATCATTGACGCTCCGTTGAGGATCATTTTTAGCACATAGTAACGCTGTGGCCGAAAGCATTCGTGCCTAGACAGGCGTCCGATAGTTTGAATATGGGTTACTGTCACCTCCCAGCCATTCAATTGTCTAAGATGCAAGGCGAAAAGTCTTTGAAGCTCCATTGGCACTCGTTCTTAGGATATAGTCGCAACGTCGTCGAAACCATTCTTGCCTAGATAGGCGTCAGATACTTCAATTATGGATAAATGTGGTGGCACGACCCCTCGATCTTCTTAGATGCATGGCCTACAATCATTGACGCTCCGTTGACGCTCATATTTAGAACATAGCATGACTGCTGTCACCAGAATCATTGCCTAGAAAGGCGGCTGGTCGTACAAGTATGGGTTAACATCACCGTACAGCCATTGAATTTTGCAACGTGCAAGGCCATAAGTCGTTGCCGCTCCGTTGACACTCATTTTCAGGACATAGTAGTATTATTATCACGACCATTTTTGCCCAGAAAGGCCGCTGATAGTTCGATTAGGAGTGAATTTCTCCGCGCATCCCTTCGAGTTATCAAACATGCACTACCAACAATCGTTGATACTGTGTTGATGCTCACATTGATCACATCAAAAGAGCTTTCATACAGTCAACGATTGTACGCAAAGAATTGTTTACTCATTAATGACATCCAATATTCCGTTTGTAAGTATTATCATTTCCATCACGGATCTTTGGTACCGCTCAATTTCTTGTCAACCTCCATCCACGTTTTCTGAGTGAGTGAGGACTAGTGTTAGCAACAGGTCCGGGATACCCGGCAGTGGTCTGTGTTTGGACTACAACCACGGTTCGGTTTGGTTCCAGAACCATCCAAACACCTGACGCACTGCCTTTTGGCAGGTCAAACCCAAACCCATACTCGTCAACCTGCGGGATATGCCGGGTTGGGCAAGATATGTCGGTTCCAATCTCCGGTTCTGTGTTTCGGGTTTTTCCATTTCTGCTCGCATTTAGTTATTCTTCTGCTAACCGCACATTATTGACTTTGATATGTCATTGTCCTTTTCGGATGAATCGGCTGCCTCTATCCCAAAAAACAAGAGATTCAGGCTCCCTGCCCCATCCTGAACATGATAGTCGAGGGCATGTCAAAGATTTTTGCACTTGCATCATGGGTAATCTAGGTGGCAATTGGATGCAGAAAATCATAAATGCGGTATTGGCCATGTTTCAACGCAAAAAATAGAGTGAGATGCTCGCTGCCCCATTCTGGAAATGAGTGTCAACAGAGTGTCAATGACCTTTAGTCTTGTATGTCAGGTAATTGAACAGAGATTTGTTCATTGTATTGCATAAGCGTAGTATTGGCCGCCTTTACAGGCCACAGAGACAGTGACACGCTCTCTGCCTGATCTTGAAAATGAGCGTCAACAGAGCATCAATGATTTTTGGCCTTGCATGATGGTTATACAAAGCACAAGATGGCCTCTAATTTCTATATCTGGAGATTTGATTGGTTTTATAGGCTAAAATGTTCAGGATCACTGAGTTGCTGGATTGAAAACGAATTAAGTTGTGATCATCTGGGAGGCCGTCGCGGGACCATCTCTTGCTCATCAGCGTACAAAGGAAGACACAACCTTCTTTATAGATGTCTGCGATCATTAACCGCCAAGATTACCTGAGATTCAAGACCAAAAATCATTGTCGCTCTGTTGACGCTCATTGTCAAGATGGGGTACAGAGAGTGTAGCATTTTCTTTGCCTATAAAGGCGGCCAATTCAATGATTATAGATAACAACGACAAATTCACATGTTAATAACCTGACTTACAGGACAAAATATCATTGACGCTGCATTGACGCTGCTTCTGCCTCAGCCGTATCCGCATTATGCAACCATTCGCTTGGGCATAGAAGATCAATGGCTGTATTTTGGCAGTCGTTCTATCCTCTTGATGTACGTGTTCATTTATCACTACATCATTCTTTAATTGTGCATATAAACATATCCTTTAAAGTATCCGGTAAAGTTTTCGCTAATTGTGGATAATGATCATACTCAAAACACCCTGTCTTTTCAATCAATTCTTGTCTTCACTCTCAGATTCGCTCAAAAGGCTGCTCTCATGTTCAAAATCAATGTCATCAGTATTTCCACGCAGCAGATAGTGTACTCAGTAAATCTGGATTACATTCTTTATCCCGCTTGCAATTCTTGGCATATGCATTATGATTGAAAATTTGAGTGTTGGGATGCGGAGAATGTATATACACACACCTGGATGACATAACTTCTATTAAATAACTTTCGTTTCCGTCGGTGTGACCTGGTGGCGCAGGAGGCGTTCCAGGCGGAGGTGGCATTCCAGGTAGAGGTGCCGCCGGTTCTGGTCCAGGTGCACAAGTTCCTTTCCGCCTCCAGTGTGCCTGCAGATTCATAGATGTGCCATTGTGACATGGAAGGCAGCTGTCCATGTGATTTCCATGTACCATTGCCGGGTGTCTTTCTATCACAGCGATCACCATTTCATGCCCAGGAGACACAGCTCCTCGCTGTTACTCTTCTTGGACTTCGGCCCGAGGTGCCTAACATGGCTGTTGCATTTCCTCTATTGCAGCGCGCGAAAACCCCCCTTTGGCCATTTTGCCCATATTCGAGGCAAGGTGCATGTCGGCCTGTACTAGCTGTACATGACCTCCTTGCCTCGCCATAGTAGCAGCCATGTTGAAAACCTACAAGAAATCTGTTGCTGCTTCTGAAAGGAAGATTCGGCTATTTCCTCAACCATACTATACGACTCTGTAGCCTCCTCCACGGTCTTTAAAGCCTGTTTTGTCCTCACCCAGGGAACTTTATCACGAAATTCCTCCACCAAGATCCCAGAGTTGATATCATCAAAATGTAAGATTTGGTGGACTGTGCGGACATGTGCCGTCAGCAACCATGGGAGTAAGCCATTGCGTGGAGTGATTAATTGGTCACGATGCCCTGTATATACCCCAGCTGAAGATTGTATTGTACGCTGACCACTGTCTACAGTGATATGGAGATGCTCACATCCGATTGCATGCTGCTTCCTATCATTTGTGCCTCCGGTTGTACGAACTATTGTTAAATGTGCATCATGGGCCATAGTTTCGGTGGCTGCAATTGCAGCGTCGCGGTGGACATGCTGGTGTCTGCATTGCTGCTGTGTCTCACACAGGGGCGAGTTCGATGAATCTCCAGTCGTTCGGCTCGATTTGGATTCAATCACATCGGGCTGAGGTGTTTGTGGAGCCGTGACTTGCTGTTGTGGAAAAGGTGAGGAAGACGATAAAGAAAAAGTGGAAAGTCCTGAGGAGTATATAGTAAGCTACAAGTCACAATGGAATGGATGACAGTCAACTTGCACATTCTGCTCAAATTTTATCTGGCTGGGTATAGCTGCAAGTCGCACGTGATTCCAATGGTCCCATGATTTGCAGTAATTCGGTCTGATGTTGGTTGTTTGTTTGTTTTCCAGGATACAGTGAAGTGAATGACATCCCATATCTCACGTTTGACAAATATAAAAAGGAAATACTTTGACGGAAAGGACGTCTGGTGATGTTTGTCCTAACACATGGCCGGGATTTTACAGGAAATACACACTAACAATCAAGATCGAACATACTGTTAGCGTGACTATTCGGAATAAAATGACGGTCAAAACACAGATTTTGGTTTGTTCAAGTTGATTCAACGTACAAACCTTGACATAAAAGACACAGGTTGCCTCCATGTGGTCCATATCTTGCAACATCCAACATCTCGCCCAACAACAAGGTCAACACACGATCCATTGGTCAATGGTCTGAACACAGACTCTTCTCCACTTCCGGAGGGCAAATGCGGCAGATCGATAAACCAGTCCACTCGATGACATCATGAAGCGAATGAAGGGAAGAGAGGCTTGGTGGTGAAAAAGGACCCAGGGTTGGGAGGATTGCGCAGCTTAAGATCTAAAATGATGCTGTCGGCGGAGAAAAGACGGGGGACTCACGTTGTTAGCAATCTAGAGAGGAAGCAATGGATCGAGCATTATTTAGAGAGAGAGACTGCTGTTGCAAGGAACCGAGTTCCAGATGCAGAGGCAGCGGGTATGCAAGAGCTGAAGGTTATGACTACTGCTGAAAGCGCTGGGGCGACAATGAGACAGCCTGCAACAACATTTGAAAAGAAGTTGAATGCTATTGGAGACAGTCTGAGCAATCTTGCAAGTTCCGATGATGAGCAGGATGGGGAAGACGAAGAAGATGATGAAGAAGATACAGTGCTCGGCAAGCTGAGTGATGGTGATGAACCTGGCTTGGAGATGTGCACAATCTCCAAAACAGTACAACACCGCATAGAGAAGTTTCGGCAGACGCAGATGAGGCTTGACGAATTCATGCAACTGGGATTGGGGGAAACAGCCAACTTCTTCCGTGAGAGGGATATGAAGAATGGGGCTGCCGAATCGAAGGTTCCGGTGGTTGTCAAGCACCAAATATATACGACTGCGTCCACAACAACCCCGACAATATTTAGACAGCATATGCACACTCTTGATGTCGTACGCGCACAATGCCAAATGCTGGCAGTGATTTCTCCAGCAGCAAGTAGTCCAATGAGGGTGGGTTCAGAGAAACCAGAGTTACACAAATTCTTACCTGTTCTTTCGCACGAAGGGGAGCCAGATTCGACACTCATTCACAATGCGATGGCTATTCAACCCGTAAGCGTTTAACCGTGAGTAAAGCATCCCTGGTCATTACCATATAGAAATTGAATTCTGACGAAGATATGGTGACGGCTCCCGCGTCACAGCAGGCATAGATAGCTAAATTGTTAATTTTGAAGATCTATCGCGTGTAAAAGTAAATTGTGTACCTACTTTGCTATGTGTCAGGATTTTCGTGTTTGCAGTGATCAAATTTTGACACATGATTTTTCATCAGTGTGTGTGCAAGGGTCGTATGGGCCATGCGAAAATTCTAGAGACCAAATCTGGTTGCTGGATGGCCAGCAAACTCGATATAGACTTGCTTGCTACCGTTACATTAGAAAGCAAAACCTAACATAGAGACAACTTTCAGTAACAGAATTTAGGTCAGTGATATCATACGAGTCATAGGACGAGCGGTCTGTGGCCAGTCGGAAACCGGATGAATGGCAGCCGTCATGCTGCATTTGTCCATGGAGCTACCTGCATCATTCCGCGCTCAAACCTGCTGCACCCTCTCGAGAATTGCAAAATTCCTCATGGTACCTCATGGAACTCGCGGAAAACGAGCTGGAAAAGGAAACGTCAGGACATCGGGCTCTATATGTCTAATATTTGTAGATGGATCTGTGTGCCATAACATACCGGCTGAAAGCGCGAAAACGTTACGGAGCTACGTCATTCATCTGACTGATGACGTCAATAGTGGTGGCTCAGAAAGTGAGACGCCTCGATGCTTTTGGATGCAAATGATTATACCTTGAAACGGATTATTGGCTGTCAAAAATGACGATATGACTTCTGGGCAAAATGAATGCGCACCAAATGACTGTAGTATGTCTCTATGTTGAGCGTCAACGGATCGTCAACCATTGCAGTGTGATCATTTTGGCAATCAAAGAGATGCATGATCACATCGATCTAAAGAGGAGATATTGGCCGGATTTTGAAGTAAAAAGGCAAGCAACATGCTGAGCGCCCAATCCTAGCAATGAGCGTCAACGGAGTGTCACTGATTTCTGGTCTTGCATCCTGGCTGATCACTGGGTCTCACGACAGTATTTAGCCATAATCACAGCGTTGGCCGCCTTTATGGTCAGCAAGGCCAGAGACGATATCGGTACCACCTTTTAAAAATGAGTGTCAACGGAGCGACAACAATTCTTCGTCCTGCATCTTGGATAATTCAAGGGCTGTAACATGGCATACTTCGATAATGATAATAATGGCCGCCTTGATTGGTAAAAATGCTAGTGACGATATCGCTACTACCTCCGGAAAGTGAGCATCACCGGATTGTCAATCATTTTTCGTCATGCATCTTGCATATTTGAAGGGCTGTGCAACAGCATACTCACATAATCATAATATTGGCCGCCTTTATAGGCAAAACTGCTAGTAACGATGTCGCTACTACCTTCAAGAAATTGTCGTCAACGCAGTGTCAACGATTTTGGTCATTCATCCTGGATAATTCAAGGGATGTGCAACGGCATACACCCAGAATCATAATATCGGCCACCGTTATAGGCGAAAATGCTAGTGACGATATCACTACTAACTCCTGAAAATGAGCGTCAATGGAGAGTCAATGATTTTGGGGCTGGTATCTTGGATAATCAGACTGCAATGCAACAGCATTGACCCATAATTGTACTATCAGCTGCCTTTATGGGCAAAAATGCTTGTGATGATAATGCAACAGCCTCGTCTTTGAATGTCCTTGTATTCAACTTCACAAATATGCATGCGATGTGTCACAGATCTGACTTTTTTCTCGCTTCCAGCACTAAAGTCGATATTTTAGAACCAGCGCTGTATCTGACCATAACGCATTTTGTGACAGTTATTCATGTCGAGTTTCCCATAGTTCAATTTCCTACCGCAATGTCAGATACAAAATGGTTAAATACCTCGTGGCTAGAGGTGATCATATCTTCAAACAATGAACGTGTCATTTTTCGTGATTCGAGTGAATTTACTCAACAACTCACCTTCGATGGTTGGTGGGCTTCAATGAATATCAGCTAGAAGCGGCCTATAGCTTGGAATAGTTCCAGACATGCGCCTTCTTGGTGAGTCTATGTACACTGCAGAATTGAGGAGACCGGTAGCCCAGGCATCATATGTATGGTTTGTCATCCAGTTCTTCGCCTTCCATCAGAACATGGGACCAGCACAATGGGCAAACACTTGCAGGTATAAACACACATCTCAAAGTTATACAAATTAGCAGTGTCAGAAGTAACCGAATTGACTACTTCAACGGTCCATGAAACTACTTTGGCCATACTCAAGATGCAACAAAGTCGAGGTATTCCGATTGTAGGTTCGCAAAGGAAATTCCAATTTAATATTCAGGTTCTAAGTATACCTACTGAATTGACAGACAAAATGCTCTAAACTGGCAGCCAAAGACTTTCCAACTGCCGAATTTCACCAAGACACCTCAAATCGCTACCTCAGGTTAGCATTTGTTTCGCCTAACATTCCATGGAACACGATATCACAGCTTGAGTTGCGAGGTTCATACAATGCATTAAGAAGTGAGTTGGTGTTACCGTTTGCCAGCACCCTCAGCAACATTTTGTGGAGGGAATACACTCTGACAGTAGATGCAATCAAGAAGCAATTGCCATCAAGGAACGAAGGTAGTGTAGCTTTTGACAGATGGACATTGATGAATATAGTTGCCTTAATGTCGGTCGTTGCGTATTATATGAATTGGAACTGGGCTGTGCGAGACGTACAACTGGCATTCGATCAGGTTGATACCCCATTCTCTTCCTATTTCGGAATCTCATCAAGGATTACAGGTGAAGTGTCCGCATCCGGGAGCACGGCTAGCCGGACAGTTGTATGAGGTCTCTACATCGTGTTGAGCTCACTGACGGCTGTTGACTTCGAATCAAAACCAATAACTCTTCCGCAAATTCCTCCATGATGCTTGAATTACAAACTACCCTTGATCCCTCCGGAATGGAGTTGCCTGTATTGAGAAACCACATTCCATGCATGGCGCACGCCCTTCAGCTAGCTGTGGGTGCATTCTTGAGCAGTCTGCGAGTTAAGGGCCGCACCAAGTCTTGGGAAGCCCATGAGCGTGATCAACAATTTGGAGAAAATGAATGCACAGACATTGGGATGAGTCAAAGACTTCGAAAAGAGGGCAATGGTACAATCAATAAGGTGTCGGCCATGAAACCAGGCTTAGCATAGGTAGTTGAGAAAGTACATAATTCATGATATTTTGAAAATGCTGAAACCGACCTTCATATAGCACAGAATGCTTGATGTATTGATTATGCTGACAGCTGGTCGTAGAAACGAGTTCATTAACTGTTTCAAAGCCAGAGTCCACATCGCAGTATTACCCATTATGGATGCAAAGACGCGATGTATCTCGCCGCTGAAGCTGTTCGAGTGCACTGAACGATTATGTTGATCCACGCTGGAGTGGCCTAAGAACTCACAATACAGTGATTCCCGGCCATTCTTCACCAAACAGGATGAGTTGACTGGTGTCAAGTATGTCATGGAAGTATTACGGCCATTCCAGTACGGGACTCTGTGGATGTTGAAACAGCATACTATGAGGCTGGATCACGTCATCACTCTGTACAATGACACCTTCGATCACATAGATGGCGTGATGCAGGATTTTGCCAGGAACGAGACTCAATGGAAGGCATACGTATACATGGCTTTGAAGTTTGCGCGGCAGAAGCAGTCCAAATAATATACCGAAGTGACTCCAACTATTGGTATGCGCGTCACGTCAGCGCATATTCTTGATTCTTTCCGGAAGTTGCGATCGTATAGGAAGTGGGACAAGGGAATGGTTATTAATGCTGACGACGAGACTTCTTATACTACCCAACTCAAGGAGGGCAATCTGATGTATGTGGAGAATGAATACTGCACGACAGTTAGACATTGGCCTGTTATAAGACCCGAAAGCATACCGAACAACAATCCTGTCTCCTTCGTAAAGGCTGCTACATCTGGTCAACTCTCTTCTGATTGATATGATTCGTCCAGCAATGATCAAGAATTATTGACTCCCAACAATGTCGCAGTAGCGACACCCGGACGAAGTGCTCGTGCAGCATGCTCATTGACAGCTGCAAGGCTCTATTTCAATTCACCTTCTGAATTACCAGAGAACTGGGCGCAAATTAATCCGAATTATAATGATCACCACTCCAACCCAATCAAGATGAGCAGTACGTTTTGGTTACCAGATATCACCGACTGGTGGCGGCTGCACGAAGAAAAGCACTCAATGTAAAGCGATCCCTCCAATGTGGCATGCAGTAGATTCTGTATGATAACTCACGGTGGCGGAGTGGAGGGCATTTTGTTCCTTGGGTGAGATGTGATCGGGTGGAGGCGGTCAAAATCCACAGGCCGACCCTTCGCGAAGAAGTTGTATTAAGGTAGTTCGCACGAGCCAATGGCGGATTACTGGCTGGTGACGACCCCGTATTAGATCCTCGCAGTACTGCAAACGACATGGAGATGCAGAGAGAGGCGGAGCACAAGATGTTGCACCGAATGGCCAAGGTGGACGACGATTTCGATACGTGGCAGTGCAGCCAAATCCTCCGAGCATCACAGAAGGAACGTCACGCTCAAAAACAACAAACGACAGGCGTAGGATACATTCCAGATACTGAAGAGATCGTCCAAGCATCCTGGTCACACTTTCAACACAATTGTAAGGCTGCATTAAAATTGTCGGAAAAATCACCTGTGCCTCGAGCTCTGTCTGCAAAGAACCTCCCTGGAGGACGAACTCAGGTATTGAATGTCAGCCAAATCAGACAAATCGACCGCCATTCTGCCGAAAGTGATCAGGATAGTTCACCTGAAAGCATTTCAGACACCGAAAATGGGCCAAACTGGAATGGGGCCTTGGATAATCCAAACGACAGTGAAGATGACTGGGATGCAGAAAATGGATCAGATATAGAACTGGACATCGGCGGAGAGGGTTAAGAAGCCACCAAGCAGCGGAATGTGAGTGCCGCGCCGAATCATTCCCAATTGATTCGTCTCATCCCACTGTCAAAGAAGGAGGCTGAAACGACCTTGATGACTGTCAATATAATGGAAACGTGGAGCAAGATGGGGATGAAGAAAGAGTAGGACAGAATGCGTCAATGTTTTAAGACCAAGTTCATTGTGTAGTTTGACTGAGAATATCATTTAGAGCAATACTATGGCACAATGTTGAGCAGTTGGGTGAGAAATTTGGTTAATAAACAGAGGAATAGCACCCAATATGCATTATTTGGCAAGATGTATAAATTTTGACCGGATGAGAGTGACCAGTGCTTGAATATGTCTGCGCTCGGCTTTGCCATACAGCCCAGACCTGACGAGGCCGAAACGCAACCACTAAGTTCGAATAATTGTGAATGCAATTTTCAATGGCAGTGGATGTTGACCGGACAGTACATTGAAATGAGCGTCAACGGAGCGTTAACGATTTGTAGTCTTGTAAGTAGGGTGATTGAATGGTGACGTTGTCGGGGCTATCCATAACCAACATCCTGGCAGCCTTTCACGGCCACAGAATATACCATACGGTCAATACCGCATTCTGGACATGAGCGTTGAAGAAGCGTCAACGAGTTTTCGCTGTGCATCTTGGGTAACCTCAGTGGCGAATGATTGCAGCCATTCATAAACGAGGTATTGGCTGCCTTCCAAACCAAAAATAATAGCATGATGGTCCCTGCCCCAGCCTGAAAACGAGCGTCAACGGAGCGTCAACGATGATTAGTTTTCTACCTAGGGTACTTGATTCGTGACGTGGTCGGTGCTATCCATAACTAACATACTGGCAGCCATTCTTGCCCAGATCTTAAACCACACGGTCACTGCCACATTTTGACAATGTGCGTCAACGGAGTGTCAACTATCTTTGGCCGTCCATCTTAGGTAACCTCAGGGGTGAATGCTTGCAGCCATTCATAAACAATGTATTGGCTGCCTTCCAAACCAATGATAATAGCATCATGCTCCCTGACCCATCCTGAAAATGAGCGTGAACCGATAGTCAACGATTGTTAGTGTTGTAAGTAGGGTAATTGAATGGTGACGTGGTCAGTGCTATCCATAATCAACATAGTTGCAGCCTTTCTTGGGAAAAGAGTAAACGACACGGTCACGGCCCCATCCTGGAAATGAGTGTCAACGGAGCGTCAACGATTGTTGACTGTGCATCTTGGGTAACCTCAGTGGCGAATGGTTGCACCCATTTATCAACGAGGTATTCGCTGCCTTCGAAGCCAAAAATACTAGCATCATGCTGCTTGCCCCATCCTGAAAATGAGCGTCAACGGAGCGTCAACAATTTTTAGTCTTGTAAGTACGGTAAGTGAATAGTGACCTGTTCGCTGCTATCCTTCACCAACGTACTGGCAGTCTTCCATGGCAAAGTAATGACTGACACAGTCACCGCCACATTGTGAAAATGAGCGTCAACAGAGTGTCAACGGTATTTCGTTTTGCATCTTGGGTAATTTAACTGGTGATTGTTTTGTAAACATGCATACACGAGATATTGACCGCCTTTAGGTGCAAAAACAATTGCAGCATGCTTCCTGCCCTATGCTGAAAATGAGCATCAATACAGTGTCAATGATTATCGGTCATGCATCTTGGCTAATCTAAGTGTCGCAATGTAGTAATAATCCATTGAAGATGTTATGGCCGCCTTTTCATTTCAAACAGTGCCTGACACATAAGTTACCCCATCATGAAGCTGAGCATCAATGGAGCATCAACAATATTTGATCTTGCATATTGGGTAGTCAAGGCTTTACTCAGATGAATCAACTCATAACAGAACTGTTGATTGCCTTTAGAGCCAAAAATTCAACGTATAACAGAAAAGACAGGGATTTCAAAATAATCAATGTCACAGATTGCAAAGCATGGAAAAAGAGATTACTGGGTGTCGAATAGCTAATTTTGATTATATACAATTATGGAACTGCACAAACAAGAACAGTATATAAATTTAAAGATGGACCCACGGGGCGACCCGCTGACAACATGCCCAATTCAGACTGGTTGGCAGATATACACCGAACCGTACCCGAATCAATGGTTAGGGTTGATTGAAAACCCAGCGTGGAAATTTCTCAACAGTTCGGTTCTGACCCGGACACGTACCTGAAGTGACCCTCCAGGACCATTGCTACCACTTGAGATGACGTGGACCTATCACATTCCTGCACTTTTGGCCCCCAAATTACTGCAAGTAGATCATTTCACTAGTTTTTGGTAAGTATAGCTCGACTTCGTCACCTTTCCTCATCCAGCTCCTTCTCCTCGATTCCCATGACATATCATACGCAATTTCAAATATCTTGACCATGTTCACCAGGTCTGTGCGGAGAGTGATGCAGTTAGATACATGAATGAATCCAGCATGACAGTCGTCATTCAGACAGATTCTTATTGAGCACTGACCACTCTTTCCATGAATTGTCTGACATCAGTAACTTATAATTAGTTAGTACAATTTGTGACTAATATGGCATTTGTTATGTCACTTAGCAGTATTCCGCAAACAGAAATCGAACGTGTTGGCCGTCTGAAAGCCTGATTTGAATTGGACACCTTTGGCATGGTGCGTTCGACCTGTGTACACGCACAGACGAATTATCATGTCTCACAATGCGGTCAGTGAAATCCAGAAAACTCTGACATGTAGCAAAATTGGTCCACAAAGTGTGTTTCGTAGAGATATGACTTCAAAAGGACCAATTTGCCTCGTTATTCTTCCGCTGACGCAGGAGCCGTCACCATGTCTTTGACCATATCTGATTTCTAAATAGTGATTAGCTGGGGAGGCTATATGCAGGGGTGAAAGCTTGCAAGTTCAACATGCTTCGCTATCAGCAATGGTGGAGAATTGTGCCACGCAGCAGACGCAGGACTGGGTATACTCGTGTTTGACTGTGGCCTCCCAGAACCTAGCCTCATATGACTACTGCCTGGTCGCAAAGTTCCTTGCAGCATTTGTGATATTCCGGGGACAATGTCAAGGCACTCCCTAAGCCCTCCAAATGTTGTAGTTGCAGGTGCCACTGTAATATGATCCGAGTGCAGTTGAACGACTGCCGGACCTTGATTCGGATGTGCCATACTTCTTGTCACTGTGAGGGGATTAGGCTGCTGCATCCTCCCATCCCGGTTGGGTCAATTCGTCAAGCTTTCTCTGCTTCTGCCAAAACCTCTCCATTCGCTGCTGCACCATTTTGGCAATTGAGCCCATCACCCAGCCGGGTTAGTCATCTTGGCTCATCTGGCCCTGCTCTGTCACTTCATCATCCTGATCATCCTAATCTGCCTCATCGTCAGAACATGCGATCTCACTCGAACTGATTCCATTACAAACCACCGTCTCTTAAGATATTTCTTCGGGGTCTCTGGTCATCAATCACGCATCTTCAGCCGCCTCTGTATCTTCCTCCGCCTGCATGATCGCTGCCTCTGCATCTTCAACTCTCATTCCTGCCCCAGGGGTTTCTCGCTGAACATAATCCTCAATTGATTTCTCTGTCTCTTCATCTCATAAGATGTGCTCGTTTCTCGGCCGCAATCTTCTTTTGTGATCGCGAACTGCGCACTGCCCCAACTGCTCGGACTCTCTCTCTTTCCAAGCCGCTCATGACATTATTCGCATGACGATGTCGTTGGGTGGACCACTGTGTCGATTCGCCAGATGTGCCTGCTGGGAGTTGTGAATAGTTGTTTTTCAGAACATTGACATTTGCACTTTGTGTCAACTTTGTCGTTGGGCAAGATGTTGGAAGTTGCAAGTTATTGACAATATGGAGGCAAGCTTCGTCTTTTATCTCGAGGTTAATACATTTACTAATCTTGAACAAAGCAAAATCTCACCTCTGATTGTCAAAACATTCGGAATAGTGAAGCGAACCGTACATCATGACTTGATTGTTAGCCTCAGTTTCTTGCAATATCCCGGGGATTATTTGAGACAGCCTACAGCAGACGTCATTTCTCTTGAACAATATCCCATTCCTATCTGACAATGATGCGATTTCGGCTGTCGTAAACCGCAATTGATACCTGTTGGCAAACCAAGAACATCGGACCGACTTATTGCAATGTGCGGGGAGGTGGGAAACCCCTTCAGCGTGCAGCCATTCTCAGCAGAATTTATCTGGAGTATAACGATCATGTTTGCTGCTACTTGTTCTATTCTGACATCAAGCTAACTATATAGTCCTCAGGGCTTCCCACTTGTTTTCATTATCATCTTTCTCTCCTATTCCACACCACCAAATCATGGATACACAACCACCGCAGCCAGGTATGAGCGGATCAGAATCCAGCCGATTGGCGGGCCCTACATCAAACAGGGCAATCATTGGCACACAGCAACAATGCAGACACCAGTGATTCCACAGCGATTCAGCCGATGCAGCTAACAAACATATGACCTAAGATGCACAGTTAAACATGGTCTGTAAGACCGGAAACAGTGGGAATTAGAAGCCACATCAAGTGGGATGTAAGCATATCCATCTCGAGGTAAACGGCCTTTACCTAACCGAATAACGTTCAGCAGGTGCCTGTAGAGAGCTATGTGACCAATGTTCCGATGGCTGTAACAGGAAACCCCCAGGGGCGACAGTGGCATTTGTCTGCACAGTGAGCGAAATTGAACATCATGATGTTGTCAGCTCTGGGATTGTCCAGGATGAACCTACTAATAAGCATCCCCGTGAGTGGACGAATCAGGCTTTAATCACATTTGCTGAGGCTACTGAAGCTTATATGGCACAGGTAATAGCCGAATCTCATCGTTAGAAGCAGCAACCAATTTCTTGTAGGTTTTCAATATGTCTGCAACTATGGCAAGGCAAGGAGGTCGGGTACAGTTGAAACAGTCCGACATGCGCCTGGCCTTGAATATGGCCAAAATGGCCAGAGAATGGTTTTCGCGCGCTGCTATAAAGGAAATGCAATATCTGATCTAGATACCTGCTGCGGATGACTGAGAAGAGACGCAGGGGGTTGTTGAGTTTTCAGGGCATAAGGAGGTGAAGGCTGCGAAAGAGAGACATCCAGCTATGTTTCGTCAAAACCACACTTCTGGATACCTTCCTTGCCAAAATGGCAGGTGAAAGAATCCGCAGGCATGCTGAAGAAGCAATGGAACAGGTGCACCGACACCTGCTCGACGCAAACAACCGACGCCACCTCTCTCCGCCACGCCACCAGCCACATCCGGTGAAAATCCCGCAGCACAACGCTCTCATATCGTCAATTTGATGGCCGGATATGTGTCTTCACATACATCCCTTCCCTGTGCTGAATTTTGCAATCTTCGTGCATCTGCTCAGGATAGCCTGCGCGATGCAGATTTTAATACAGATACGCTGACTGATGAAGGATCATCCACTGGTGAGTACACTCTCTGTTGTGTGGTAATGCAGCTGACCTCCATTTTGAAGACCACAGTAGCCTAGTGAGCGAGCCTGCAAGTGATGAAGAGCATTGAACAAAAGGCACGGAATTTTGGAGATTATTATTATATATCTATAAGTATAATTAAAGAAGAATGTAGTGATTAAGATGAAAGTAAATGAAATCATTAGAAAGGCCGCCAAAACGATGTGAATAATAGACTATGCCATATCAAATGATTGCATATGGAGGATACAACCGTCGCAAAATGAGCGTCAACACAGTGTCAACAATGTTAGGTCATGTTAGTCTGGTAATACCATATTGATTCGGTCGTAGTTATACATAATCGAGGTGTTGGCTGTCTTTATAGGCAACAATTGTAACGACTTGATGGCTACCACATCTTGAAAATGAGTGTCAACGGAGCGTCAACGATTTTTGTTCATGAGTCCTGGGTAATCACACCGCCCAAATGTTGTAGACAGTCATCACCGAATATTTGGCAGGCTTTATAGGCAACACTGATTGCAATACCCTGCCTGCCCGAATGTGATAATGAGCATCAACAGACCGTCAACAATTTTTGGTCGGGCATCCTTGGGTGTCACACTGGCGATAGGTTGTAGTCAGTCATACAGGAAGTTTCAGCCCCCTTTGTAGGCACAACAGATTGCGATAACCTCCTTGCCCCATGTTGAAATTGAGTCTCAATAGAGCGTCAACAATGTTTGCCAATTCTTCTTCGGTGATCACACTGCCCATAGGTTCTAGTGAGTAATAATCCAATTTTTAACCGCCTATTTAGGCAAAGCAGAGCGCAATACCCTCCCCGCCCCATGATGAAAATGAGTGTCAACAGAGTGTCAGTGATTGTTGGTTGTGTATCTTGGGTCATCTGAACAGCAATAGGTTGTAAAAAGTTGTAAACGGAGTATTGGCTGCCATGACAGGCGAAAGACAAAGTGAAACGCCCCCTGCCCCATCTTGAAAATAAGTGTCAACGATTGTTGGCCTTCCATAATGGATGATCACTACGCGATGTTGCCGTTATGGTCTATATACATCGTATCGACTGTTTTTATACGTTAAAAGGCTCAAAAATACTTAGGGTTAGATGTGTAAATGACATGTGCTGTTACTGTGCCAGAGGATGAGGTGGGAATATCCCGTACATATCTGCCTGTAAAGGGTGATATATCCTTGTTGATGGATACGTGTGATCAAGCGCCACTCATAGTACCGACGATGGAAGACCAAAAATCGTTGCCACTCAGCAGATGCTCATTATCAGGATGTGGTAGGGCGCATGAGGCTGTGCGTTTCGCACATGAGGGCGGCTGATCCGTCAACAATGAACCATAATTTACGCTTGTCAATATTTGATGATTAAAAGTAGCATATCTGAATGCGACCATATATGTGAGACCCGAAACCCATAACTTGAGATTGGAACCGACAGGTCTAGTCACACCTGGCGAAATGCGCAGGTTGATGTTGTTGTTCATTCATACTGTATACACTCTAATTGGAGTATGACAGGACCTGATACCCCCTCCGTCTCCGGGCGAGCCGGCAAGATGGCGGAGCACCACACCCGTTACCCCTTCATCCCCGCCGATATATATATGACAATTCACAGATCAAACAATAGACAACTAAGCTGAAATCAAGGAGAGAAAAGGAAAAGATCAAAACGGAATAGATATATACCCCCATCGCCACCGCCCCCCACACCTGAGTTACCCTCTGTGCCCCCTCCCAACCTTCATTCATTTGGGCGGGAACTTCCCGACTTCAGTAGCCACCAGGAAGTCCATTACTGCTTGGTCACATTCTTCTACGGAAAACGGCTCAGACATCTGTATGGGACTGCATCTGCCCGCTTTCCAGCCCGTCGCCTTTCCAACGGCCTTCCATAGTGTGCGTTGTTGGAGTCTCCAGCGGGAGCAGTGCCGGAAGAGGTGTTCCCGTGTCTGGCCCGCTGTCCTGCCTCCGCCGCCGCACCACCAGCAGTTGTTGTGCTCTCGGTGGCCACACCATTCTAGGTAGACTCCTGTCGGTGCAGGCCCGAGAACCTGGTAGCCAGCGACTTCATGCTTGTCATCAGAACTGGTTTTTTGGTCCCTGTCTTGCACATTAGTCTGCAGCTGAAGTGCTTGCTACACTTGTCGGCCTGCCACTTGGCCTTGGCTGCTGACATTTCCTCAGAGATTCGTGTAATTCAATCCGAGGCCGAGGTCTATGTCTGCTCTATCACCGTGTCTCCGCAGGCGTCTGGGGCCAGGATTGCCTGGCGGTCTGCGTCTTTGTTTCCGGGGTAGCCGTAGTATCCCGTGACCCAGTGAATCCCGGTCGCGATGCCGTGGGCGAGGAGAACCTCGGGTCTCCGATTGATCCGCCTGGCAAATGGTTTCCCCAGGCCTGGCTCCAGGTGTGCTGTTCATCGAATCGTAGCTTGCCAGTCGCTAAAGACTGCCACAGTATTCACTCTGTGCTCTTGAAGACTTTCTCTTCATTTGACCTTCGCCCCGAGCGCGAGTGCAATCCCTCGCAACTCGGCATTGAAGACCTCCATACGTCCAGTGCCCAGATAACTGTGCCCGGTTCTCCATTCATTACCGTGCTTGGACACTGATGATGCTCCCACTCGACTGTCATCAGAGCGTGACCAGTCTGTCCACCACATCCAGACTCCTGCCCCAACTCTCGCATCCTTCTCTTATGCCCAGCGTTGCACAGCACTCTTGGCTATCCTGTTGTCCTCCAGAATAATTGTCATAACCAGAGGCTCTTCACCTGGGGCCGGCCAGCTCATGCTTTCGGTTGGCCGGCTGTGCTCGTGTTCTGTCCCGACTACTCGGCATATTGTTGTGCTGGATGAATGGTCCTTGTGCAGCCCCTTCTGTTTGCTGCTGCATGCGTTTGCTAGTCTCACTGCGAATCGTTGCTGTCTGGAGTCTATGATCACAGCAGTGGGTGTGAGCCCTGACTACCTGGTTGATGCTCCACTGGGGGTTGTGGGCAGCGCGCCCAGGACAGACCTGGCTTGTCGATTGAGGGGAAGTTGGAGGTCATCTCCCCGCCTTCTTGTTTGTCGGTTCACCTGAACTAGCTAGAATTTTGTGCGACCGCTTTGACGCAGGCAACTTGGTCGGTTCTTCCGCTCTCTGGTACTGCGTTGTATGCCTTTGTACAGGTTTAGAGTCGCGCTTCTGCTGCCCTGGCTTTCTGCATTCATCGATTGTGGTGCTCGTTCAACGCCAGGCGTGCATCCATCCAGTCGCCAAGCCAGCGTGTCGCGTGTTTGTTGAACCGTATGAACCAGTTCCCAAGCTGTATCTTTGCAATCAGCTTTCGCCAGCGGTGCCGCTGGTGGCCTCGTCTGCGCATACACCACGCCCCTTCCGTCTTTGCCGTATCCAACAGTATCCCTCGTCTACTTCCCCACTCGATGCCCATCGCTGCCAATCTCTGGAGTGTTGTGACGACCTGATTGATATCACTTCCAGTCGCCACCCAGCCGAGATCGTCGACAACAGACAGCCCTTGGGCTGAGACATACTCTTCGACCCATTTGATCAGTCCTGACCTGTAGATCGCAAAGACAATTGCTGTTATGGGTGAACCATTCGGGACCCCTACTGCCACTGGGTGTCCCGCCATGGCGTAGCCCTCGATGATCATCTGTACCGGTCATTCTCAGAGACATCTGTCCGTCCATCGTATACGGTCTCCCTCGATTGGTCTGACCTTCATCAAGTTGACTAGCGTTCCTTTTGCCACGCTTGGGAAGGTTTTCTTAATGTCGATGAGAAGCACGACTGTCATCTGGCTGTGTGTCCAGGCTACATGAGCTCGGTCAACGATGATGGCCGCTGCGTCGAGGGTTAACCGCAGCTACCTCTTCCCGAATTGTCCTTCGCTCAGTAGCCCACGCCTTTCGACATGTTCTGACAATAGCTGCGCGACCACTTTCTTGACAACTTTTCCAATGCAACACAGCAGGGATTTGGAGCTAGATGCCTACAGCTTCGTATAGTCGTCTCTGCAAGGCATGCGAATCACCACCCCGCTGGCCCCAATTCATAGTGCTGGGACTAGTCCCGTGCGAAAGGCTGCCTGCGACAGCCCCACGATTCTCTCTTTATCCTACTTCCAGAGTTGCTCTATGGTGCTACAAAACAGCTTGTCTGGGCCCGGGGCTCTTTTGACTGATTGAGGATATAGAGCACGCTCGACCTCTGGGTTGGTGATGCGTGTTTGTGCCCTTCCCGATGGCTGTCGCTCGGCATGGTGATCATCGTCGTTCAATGGGAAAGATTCCGGCTTCCGCAGCAACCCCTTCTCTGTGGCTGTGTTCGCTTCATTGCCTTCTCTGTCCATCAAGGCCTCCACAATGATGGCCCCTCGATTGTTAGCGTATTGTGTTTCTCTCCACACCTCGGCTCCCCTGAGGTTCTGCAAGTGGTCACTCCACATTTGGCTCTTGGACCGCCGAATCGAGCTCTGAAGGGCTGCAATGACTGGGGCAGCTTCTCCGGATTCATTCTTCTTCGTTAGTCTCTTCTGACCGCATTTCTTCTCTTTTTGATGTCGGAGTTCCACCACATCTTCGAGTTGGCGCAGATCCTGATTATATTTGCAGTGGTGTTGAGAACGCTGATCATTGCTTCCTGACGCCATGCGGCATCCTGTTCCACCTCGTCCCCCGTGCAGTCAGCATCCAGGTGAGCTCTCTCCTTCGCTAGATTGGCCTATAGCCTCTCCGCTGCCTCCGTGTCCTCCTTAGTCATCGCAGCTAAATACCACGCTTCTACCCTCTCATGATCCTTGTCCTTCAGCCTGTCCGCTGCTGCCTCACACTGTATAACCTGGTGGTCAGATCCGGTGGTGTGGTCAGCTGCCAGTATGAACCATTTCGTTATTGGTCAAGTCACTAACGTCAAGTCAATGACCGACCTACCTATGTGATCCTCTCTTGTCAAGTAGTGTGTGGGCCGGCCATCATTTCCAACTTCCAGTCCATTCTCGTCAATTCCTTCTGCACAGAAGGCGGCGTTCCACCACACGTGGCACCTCGGGTTCCACTGACTGCTGTGTGCATTCCAGTCTCCCGCGGCTACAGTTCCACCCTGCCGATTGACTCACTCCCAGTTCAATATTCGTGCCTGTCCCTCTCCTGACTGCATGTCTCGTTGATCCTAAATATTGTCAATCCTCGTTCTCCTCTCCCCTCCCCTCCTGACGTCGGTGAAACTGACATAGTGGTTAGCTCCCCTACTCAAATCTGTCCACAGATCAACTGGGACCCCACTCCCATTTTGTATCGCCGTCCAACCTCCTTTGCTTTTTCTTCTTTCGTATGCCGAGTGGCTGATCCGAACAGCTCCCTGTGCTCTTGGTGGTCCCTGCAAGGACTCAACGCCTGCCTTACCTTGGACAACCTGCTCCAGCGCTGCAATAGTCCACTCATATGACCTAGCACAGTTGTGCTGGAGCGCTCAAATCTTTGGTAGTCAGCATTCCCATTTTAGTCTCAAGGCCAATATCAGTTGCGGCCGTAGTCGCAATCTCGGTCATCGTAGGCTCTTCTACCTCCCCCATTGCCTCCTCTTCCTCCACATGTACCAACTCCGCTTCCAGTCCCAGCCATTCTATTGCAGTTCCCTAAGGTCCATTTCCAAGCAACACTCTGTTCATCCCCGATGCCACATTACTCTCTGCGTTTGCGGATGGCCGCCCTTCTAGCCCTATTCCCCTACCCTGGCGTCCCAGCTTGGCAACTTCGGTCTTCTTAGCGCATCCGTTGGCAAACGCAATGTGATTTCATTTTGAGTTGGGGCACTGCTCCAGCGTATGATCCCAGAGTGATCCTTGCTTCGCCGTGAACCCCACCACGTTGCACTTGTGGTCGCTTGTCCGGTGAGGACCTGAGCAGTAGCCACATGTGAGCTCGCTGACCTGCTTGTTTTTGATGTGACCCCATCCACAGCAGACACCTCATGTGATGTCAGGGCCCAAGTTCGTATAAGTATCCACTCTGAACCACACTCCCACCGCCTTGATGCTCCTCTTGACCAAGCCCTTGGCCACCTTGCTACACTTTACAACAAAAACAACCAATGATGCGGAGAGTTCTCTGTTCCTCCTCCTCACCGTGATTGCGCTGGGGTTCGTCAGCCACCATTCTTGGGTGGGTATTATCACGCCTTCGTTCTCTGCTTGAAATTGCACTTTCATTTTCTTCAGGCCTTGTGGGACTTTTCTCATGTACCGCACAAGGCCTACGGCATGGATCATTACCCTTTCCCAGGTCTTGTTTTCTTCTACATCCACGAGATCTTTGTGGACAGTCCTTGCTGCTGTGATGATCATGGCGCGGTACCGCATAGCCATCTCAGATTGCACATTCTGGTTCGTGATTGCCGTGAGCGCGCCCTTCGCATTCCTTCTTGCATTCATGACCCTGAGGTACGCCAGTGCCTGCCGGTGGAAAATTGCTCTGTTGATTGCTCCCGCAACTTCTTGATCTGTCTTATTGCGAATTGGCATGCGCTTGTCTCTCCTGGCAATTAGGCGTCTCTCTGCCATACTCGCTCCACTCGTGGGGGCGGGGCCTGGGCCCCCGGGCGCCTTCTGACTCTGCGTTCGGGCTTGGACAGTCTCCCACCGTCTGCCCGGATTGGGTGTTGGTGTAGGTGTATGTTTGGGTTCGTGTTGTGGATCAGGCTGCAGCGGGAGTTGCAGTTCGGGATGAGTTTTGGATTTGGTTGCTGCTGATGCTGGCGCTTCTCTAGCTCTCGATCCTGCGTTGCGCCTGCATGCTGTGAGGCCTCTAGGCCTCCCCAGTCCTGCCTTGCAGTTTCATCTCTTCTTTGTTTCGGACTTTCTTGGCTGGGGCTGCTTCGAATACTCTTGCTTTGGCCAGCACCTCCGCGGTCATGTGCGCGACACCCATCCCCCATTGAACATCATCCTTGTGGCGCTCATCCCAGTTCCTCTCCCTGTCCTCCTGCGATACTTTCATTCCGAGCCATTGTGCCTCTTCAGGCGCCGCGTGCTCTCCTAGCATTTTAGCCATCCTGTTGATAGTTTGGGGTAGCTGGGTCACCTGGCGTACCTGCGGCCTCACTGAACACTGCATTCGACTCCTCCAGTCTCTCGGTGCGCTCACTTGCTCTGAGGTCTTATTCCTCAGCCTTTTCCCATTCTTGAAATGCTCCCACTGCTCGCTTGTGGCAACGAAGGATATGCGTGTTGTCTTTCCCGACAGTTTGCCAGCCGCAACACTGGCCTCTCCTGCGTCCGTCATGTCCATGTCTCTCTCGACTGGGGGTTGTTCAGTCGTTCCTCCAGTGAGACGAATTGCCCTGCTCAGTCGCCATGGTGGAAGGTTTGCATGACGTCTCTTTCTCTCGTTGAGTTGCTCGTGTTGGTTCTCCTTCGCTGGTCCTGGGGGGCTGGAAGTCTCGTTCTAGGGTCAGTTTGATATTACACAATGAATACCACTGACCTTATGTCGCTGTCTGTCGGGGTTGCTGCGGTATTTGGAAGTGTCAGTTGTTGATCTCCATGAATACTCTCCGCGCATCCACTCAGTTGTCTGGATTTCTGTTCACTTGCTTTGTCCCTGATGCACCGACTCTCCTCCGACAGTCCAGGGTTGCTGGGAGTATAATTCCAGGGTCAATTCGACATCAGAAGTGGATCGCAGCTGTCTGTTTTTTGTTCACTGTCATTGTTGTTGACTCCAATGGCCGGTGTTTGTTTGCCAAGACACGCGTCGATGTCAGAACGCGTAGGTTGACAGGTATGGGTCCTGGGTTGTACTCCAACGATCCAGCGGGTCGGGATTTGGAACCGGTCTGGAACCTAACTGACCCATTTTTGCAGTCCAAACCTAGACGGCTGGCGCGTTCCCCGGACCAGTTGCTAACACTCCCTACTAGTAGTAAGAGACCAGGGTGTACCGCTTCACAAAACAATGGACCAGGAATTTGCATTGCCCATCTACAGAGTGGATTTCCACCAGAAGGCACTTGCCGACATCGGGATCATGAACGCGAAATGGAAGGCAAAGGTTAGAACTGAGGCAATCATCCAGCAGAACGCGACAGCGGAGATGGCACTAATATATCGAGATATTATCATCACCGCTGGACGCACGCTCACCAAGGGAGTGATCGATACATAAGAAAAGCAGTCCTGGGAGAGGCTCATGACCTATGCTGTACGACTCGGAAGGTACATCGGAAACGACACAGCGATCCTCCAAAAGATGCGGGATACAATCTACGCTGAGAACAAATTGGGAGCTGTCCCGGTCTAGGTACTGTGGCTGGCGAGCCCCCACAGCATCAGGGGGAGATAACAGATGGGGGAGATCTTCGCATTTTTGGTGGTTATGGTAGTTAAGGGGAGCAAGGTGGCGCGAAGACTGTTGAAGGAAGGTATCAGGGCGGCAGGAGTGTGTTACCGAGTCGAACTGTTCACGAATGCAGGTTGAGGTAGTGGGTGCGAGCCCTGCTGCGGATGGGGCCACTTAGCGAGCGTGTGCAGCAGCAAGCCCCCCTGCGGCAACTGCTCAGTACTCCACCAAAACAGCGACCATAAGTGCAACGTCATGGTGTGCACTGCAAAGCCGGACGCTCTGTGCAGCGACACACATGGCAAATACCCCAACTGTGGCGGAAGCCACATCGCATTGAACATTAGGTCTGCCAACCGGACGGAAGTCACCAGAGATGCATGGAACATGGGCAGAAGAGAACCTGCAGGACGGACCACGAAGGTCGGAGAAGCAGCCCAGGGACTCAGATGATCACGAATGGCCACCGGGCCGAGGCCCTGGGCGGAGGAGACACAGGGCGGTGTGATGAGGAGATGGCGGACGCAAGCGTCGAGGAAGCGATGGAAGAAGAGATTAGCATGGCGGAGAGCACAATAGCGACAACAATGGCAACGATCCTAATTACTATGACCAGCATGGAACCTTCAGTTGACACAGGAGCTCCAGCCGTTAATGTTTGGAGCAATCCAGCACAACAGCGCCAGTTTGTACGTATGGACCATGGCCGCACTCGAAAGCGGAGTCGAACGGAAGCGGGCATGGTATGTATGCAGGGAGTACCCACGGAGAGCGCAGGAGTTGGGATCAGTCGCCTGGCGTAAGATATCAGAAACAGGAATACAGTCAGGACGGTGATGCGCCAGGGGAGCGGTTTTGCTATTAAGGACCAACTGAGTGGAGCAACAATACAGTCGGCTATGTAAGTGAGGTCGACATCACAAGAAGGGGACAGACGATGACAAGGATTGTCAACATCCATGATCGGAGAGGAGGGGAGACTGCAGAGAGACCTGAGCGGAGACTGAACTAGGAGAGAATTATTCGGCAGGGGTGAGGCGGTACGGTACTCACGGGAGTCTTTAACCCCCACAGTCAACACTGGGTCCTGAGATGGACAGAATGGAGGGAGGCCACATACTGGGAAGGACTTCTCAACGAGCACGGGATGGTATTTGGCAATGACGACCAGCCCACTCACTCCTGGACGATGCACGACGGCATGGGCGAATCTGTTATGGACCTGAGTGTGGCCAACCAACCGTTTGGAAAATGGATGATTTCGTACAGGAGCCATCCCACAGGGTCCGATCAAGGGATCATAGAATGCGATTTGGAAATGTAAATGCAGGAGGAAGCTGGGGGTACACAAGTCATAGGGTGGGATCTAGCCGCCATGTTGCAGGAGGACCTGGAGGGGGCTGAGAAGCTGTGGAGACAGTGGGTAAACTAAAGGTCACACTTGGGAGCGGAGAGCTTGGGGGACAAGGTTGAGAGCCAGGCTGAGTGGTGCCACCAAGCACTGAGCAAGGTACATAACGCCACAGCTAAGTAAATCACGATATGCTCAAACGCAAAGAGATGGTGGTTTGGCGAGAGTAAGGAGCAGAGGAGTCAACTAGGAAGAAAGAACAGAAGAAGGCATAGGTCGGCAAGGACAGCGTAGGCCAAGGCCTGGCTGCAGAAGTCGATCTGGAGAGCGAAAGACAAGATGTTCAAGCACTATGTAGAATCCCTGACAGGACCCGAGATGTGGAGAGCGGCGAAGTTTGCCATCATACTGGCAACTTCGATAGTAGAGGCCTTGACCGATGGAATTTGGAAGCACACAAACATGATCGCCCAAAATGAAGAGATGCTTAGTCGACAATCGTTTCCTCCGAAAGAGTACAACCAACATTTTGAAATCCCCCCAGCATGAGCAACACAGCATTCCGTCACTGAGTGAGCAGTCGAGGGAGCCCTGTCATCGCAGTGCATTAGAACAGCACCAGGCCCGGACGAACTTTCATTTAGAGCTGTACGCATACTCTGGAATCGGGAAGAAGAGAGAATTGTGGAACTAGCGAAGCCTGCTGTTCGGACGGGCCTCCACCCAGCAGCCAGGTAGCGAACGAGTGGGGTCTTAATCCGCAAGCCTGGGAAGGACGACTACACGAAACTCAACACTTACAGCTCGATCTCCCTGCTGAGCTACATGGGGAATTCGTTGAGGAAGTGGCTGCAGAGCGACTGGCTGAAGAAGCTGAGAGACAAGGGCTGCTGAGCGATGGCCAGTCTGCAAACAGGAAAAGTCGATCGGCAATCAACGCTGCAGCAATCATGGTTGACAGAGCACAAGCAGCCTGGAGAGACGGCGGCATAGCCAGTGTGCTCCTGATGGACATCAAGGCAGCTTTCCCGAGTGTAGTGAAGGGAGACTGGTCCAGACAATGAACGGCTCTGGGGTTGACGTAGACCTTATAGGATGGACGGCAAACTGTCTCTCAGATCAAACCGTTGAAATGGTAATTGAACGTATTGTCCTGGAAAGAGGCCCTGTTGAAGCAGGTATTCCACAGCATTCCCCGGTGTCTCCAATCCTCTTCTCAACTCTCACATCAGGCCTCATATCACAGGTGCAGGACACGATCTGCGCAATCGATGGTCTCACCTTCGTGGACGATGTCAGATGGATGGCCACTGGGAGCGACGTAAGTCAAATCGGGAGATGACTTTAGTCCTGGGGCGGACAGAGCATCGATTGGGCTGAATGGCGGGACCTGGAATTCGTCACTGCGAAAATGAAGGTGGCACTCTTCACACGCAGATGAGGCCACCATAAGCACCTTCGCTTACAGCTAACTGCAAAGTTAGGAGTTGTGAACGGCTTTGGCAGATTTAACATGGAAGCGACAAGATGACTGGGAGTTTGGATGGACGCCAACATGACTTTGAAGAAGGATCACAATCGATGCCCGAAGAATGCTAGCACCGCAGAGGCACGACTCAGGTCGCTCATACGAACACATGGAGTGGTGCGAACATGTATAAGAGCAGTACTTATTGCCTGCGTCCAGGCCATCGGGCTGTATGGAAGCGAACTCGGGTTGGATTCGAAGGAACACAGCCGGCGGGAGGACCTTCAGCATCCACTGATGTGTCAAGCGAGGTCCACCTGGGGTGTGCTACCTACAACTCCGAGAGCTGTGTTTATGTGTGACTGAGGGCTTCCACCTGCCGCAGGGTCCCTCAACGCTTGGCAACAATGGTTCATGGCGAGGCTAGCACACGCCTGCGAAGGCTCGATGTTGAACGAGCTCTTTCAGTACCCCACATTGAGTGCTACCATAGGCAAGGTGGCTGCGGGGGAGCACCCACCCGTAGTGTTAGGAACGGTTCCAGACCGTCACTTCGGGTCCGGGTCCGGGTCCAAACCGAACCGTTGCCAAATTGGCGGTCCAGGTCGCCAATAATCCCAAACTGCCCACTCGGGTACGGTTCCATGGTAAACTCCCAACCCATCTGAATTGGGCGGGTTGTCAGTGGGTCGCACAGCGGGTCCATCTATAGATTCATATAAGGCTCTTGTATTTGCAGTGTGTTAATAGTATCTTATCAAAATCCAGTTTTCAGCAACCATTAATGAGCTTTTGCTTGTTGAGCAGTTTGCAATATCAATTAATTTGGTATCTGTGTTTCACCTTCAATATATCGTATTTTTGCCTAGAAAGGCAGTCAATAATACAGTTATGCACACGAAAATCTGCGCGATGCCTTGTTTACGCAATGTGCAAGTTCTAAAACTGATGACGCTCCGTTGATGCTCATTTTCAGGATGCTGCAGGGAGCATTTGGCTGTTGATTTTGCCAGTAAAGGCTGCCAATATCGCATAAATGGATGGCTGCAACCAGTTGGAACATGACTTACTCAAGATGCAAAGCTAAAAATCGTTGATGCTCCGTTGACGCTCATGCTAAGAATGGGGCGGTGACCGTATTGCTATGTCTTTTACCAATGGAAGCTGCCAATACGTCCGTTATGGATAACATCGACCAAGTCACTGGTGAATTACCGTACTTACAAGACCACAAATCGTTGACGCTCCGTTGACGCTCATTTTAATGTATTGTCCATTCATCATCTGC
>Ga0307512_10000997_pt1 | contig 41654 bp, 41 predicted proteins | sample 14_EM_MG_FD_200267 | JGI IMG/M metagenome (GOLD analysis project Ga0307512, IMG submission 200267) | Populus trichocarpa ectomycorrhiza microbial communities from riparian zone in the Pacific Northwest, United States - 14_EM | ecosystem: Host-associated > Plants > Roots > Unclassified | place...
CACACTGTGGCCGGTCGGCGACCGCTACCGCGTCCTGATCGGTCTCGCCCACCAGCGCCTCGGGCCGGACCGGGTCGACGAGGTCCTCTCCCCCGCCCGCAAGACGGTCGCCGGGATCCTCGCCCACGGTCAGCGGCAGGGCGTCTTCCACACGAGGATTCCGCCCGACCCGCTCAGCAGAGCGATCGAAGCGCTCCTGCTCGCCCTCCTGGACGCCGTCAACTCCGGGATCTGGGCGGACGACGGCAGGCGCGCCGCCACCGCGGCCCTCATCGCTGCAGGCGTCAGGAGCGACGTCGCGGCGTCCACGGTTCACCGTCTGCACAGCACCGGGCAGACACATCCACCCCGCTGAAGGAGAGCTCATGGACCGGCCGGAGTACGGATATCCCGAATACGGATACCCCGAATACGGATACGCCGAGTACGGATACGAGGACGACGTCACGCACGCGTCCTTCGAACCGTCCGCGCCATCCCCGTCGTCCGCGCCATCCCCTTCGTCCGCGCCATCCCCTTCGTCCGCGCCGCCGCGCGGCAGCCGCCGGCCGGTCTTCATCGTCGGCGCCGCGCTGGCCGCGCTGATCCTCGTGCCCCTCGCGGTCGACCGGGCCGCGGCGGCCCACGCGGAGTCGCGCACGGCGGAGGCCTTCCAACAGGGCATGGACACACCAGGGCGGCCCGAGGTCCACGTCCACGGCTTCCCCGTTCTGACCCAGCTGGCCTCGGGCACCCTGCGGCACGTGGACATCACCGCCCACGACCTGCCGGCCGACGGGTCCGACCGTCCGCTGCCGGTGTCCCGGCTCGACCTCGATCTGGACGGACTGACGAAGTCCGACGACAACACCGAGGCGCGGGCACGCTCGGCGCAGGCAACCGCGTTTCTGTCCTACAGGGACCTCTCCACCACTCTCGGTCCGGAGGTGTCCCGGGGAGCCGGCCCCGGCCGGATCAGCGCGAAGATCCAGCTGCCCTTCGGCGGGGAGGTCACGGTTGCGACGACCGTGTCGGCGGCCTCCGGCAACCGCGTCACGTTCGGGAGGTTCGAGGTCGCGGGCGGCGCGCTGCCGGCTGCCGGGGAGGCGCTGCTCGACAAGGTCTTCTCGCAGCCGATCCAGCTGCGGAACATCCCCGACGGTCTGCGCCTGCGTTCCGTCACCACCACGGCGACCGGCCTCAGCGCCCGCTTCTCCGGCAAGTCGGTCACCTTCCGCCCCGACGACGGCTCACGGAGCAACTCGACTCGGAGGGAATCGACTCGGAGCGATTCGCGGCAGAGTACCCGGACGATGGACAACGCCTCGTACGGGAGCGCCTGAGACCATCAACGAGCCCTCACGGACCGTCCGTCGGCGGGGGAGCCCCTCCGTCGACGTGGTGAGAAATCGGGGCCGCAACCGTACCGGGCGGAACGCTCGCCGCGACGTTCTCGACCACCGCACTCGCCCGCTTCTCCGGCACGCCGGCCGCGATGAGCGTGGCGACCGCCGTACGCGTCCCGTCGTCCTCCAGCGCCCCGGTGTTCACGTCCTCGAGCAGAGCGACCGTCATCCCCTCGAGTCCGGCGCTCAGCACGGCGGGCGGCAGATGGGAGTGGAAGACACCGTCCCGCTGCCCTCGATCGAGGATGGCCGTGGCCGCGTCGCGGGCCGGTGCCAGGACCTCCGTCACCCGCTCCGCACCGAGGTCGCGCCGGGCCAGCCCCAGCAGCATCCGGTAGCGGTCCCCCACCGGCCACAGGGAGAGCACGAAGTACGCGAGCGCCCTCTCGGCCGGCTCCTCGGGCCGCGCCCCGCGCACGAGCGCCTCCCGCAGCGTCTCGGACGCCTCTTCGGTGAGCGCTTCCAGCAGGGCCCGGCGCCCGGGGAAATGGCCGAAGAGCGTGCGCCGTACGACACCTGCGGCTTGCGCGAGTTCCTCGAGGGTGACGTCGGGATTGCGCCCCAGCTCCTGGCGGGCCGTGGCCAGGATGCGTGCCCGGTTGGACCGCGAGTTGCGGCGCAGCGGCTCACGGGCGGCGGGCTTGGTCACGGTCAACCTCGGCGGATGTGGGCGGCAGGACGGCTGAACAGGAGGATCGGCGGATCCATTTTCGCACGGCGCCACAGAGCGGGGTCCGGGTCGCGTCGGCCGCAAGCCGTGGCCCGCGCGTCGGCCATTCTGTCCGAGATCGAGCAGCTGACCGGCCGATCACCCAGGGCGCTCCTGGTGCACGGAACTCGCGCCCCGGAGGTCCACCACGCCCGACCCGCGCCCGCCCTGGCCTGCTGACTCCCCGCCGGCATGGCGTGACACGGGCCCCTGACACGGAATCTCGGCGCGAGGAGTGCCCTGCAGTCGCAGCCCATTACCGACGGTCCAGGTATGGCCAGATTCAGCCGGGCATCGTGTTCGGCGTGACATTGATCTGCCACTGTGCGCTTCTTCCACTGTCGAGTGTTTTCGATGTCATTCAGGAGGGATGCGTGTGCTGAGACGGGAGACGTTCCGGCTGCCCCGCCATCCGGCTTCGGTCGGCTTCGCCCGGTACCGAGTACGGCAACATCTGGCCGCCTGGGGACACGGTACGGGCGACGAGATCACGGAGAGGGTCGTACTGCTGACATCCGAGCTGGCGGCGAACGTCGTCCGTCACGGGCCCATACTTGAGCGCCAGTTCGAGATAGCGGTGACGGCGCGGGCCGACGGCTCCTGCTTCGTCGCCGTCTCCGACGAGAGCCCGGCACAGCCCGTCCTGCACTCCGCGCTCACCACCGACGACGAGAGGGGCCGCGGCCTGCAGCTCGTCGACCACCTGGCCCAGACCTGGGGGGTGCGGCACCGGGGACGGCACGGCAAGACGGTGTGGGCGGTGGTTCGTCATCCCGGTCCGCGCACCGTTGCCGGCACGCCACCACCAAGATCGGCGAGCTCGACGATCCAGGCCCCGCAGACACAGCGCAGGTAGCGCACCACCCCCTGCGAGGTGCGGTGCCAGGACAGTTCGGTCATGCCGTCCTGCCGTGCGGGCCAGCCGCAGCTCGCGCACACGGCTCGTTCGTCAGCGTCGTTGCCGCTCATGCGTCCACGATGCTGTCATGGTCCAGTGCACTTCAACCATTACGGATCCGTGGCGGCCGCATACGCCGCCGCCCTGGCCAACGCACCGGCCGCACAGGCTGGATTCCAGGCCGTGATCGACGAGTAGGTGGAGCCGGCCGCCCGCCTCGATCCGGCCACCGTGCCCGCCGTCGCACGGTGGGCGGACCGGTTGCGGACCGTCTTCGAGGAGGGCCGGCTAGATCAGCGGGTGCTGCTGGTGAACGCCCTGCTGGCGGACGCCGTGCGCCGCCCCTTCGTCTCCGTCCACGACGGTCTCGCGCCGCACTGGCACTACGCCGACGTGAACGACGACCTCGTGAAGCGCCTGCGCGCCCGTACGGCGGCCGGCCTGGCCCACGTACTGTGCGACGGAGACGGTGATCGCCTCGGCCACTGCGCCCGGCAGGGCTGCGCCCTCGTCTCCCTGGACACCTCCCGCAACGGCACCCGCCGCTTCTGCACTCTGCGGTGCGCCAACCGCGTACGCACCGCCGAACACCGCGAGCGACTCGCGTCGAGCTGAGCGGCAACTGCCCCTCCGGCCGACCGCAGCCGGCGTTACGACGCCCTCGAATTCGTGTCCAGCTCGGCGCGATGAGACGATCGTGCGCCTCGCGGAGCTCGGCAGCCTTCGCGCGCAGCCCGGCGGCGCGCCGGGCCTCGAACTCCTCCACGCCGTCCGGAAGATCCTCGCCGAACATCCGCTCCAGGCCGGCGCGGACCTGGCGTGCCGTAGTCCGCCCCATCGCGGCGAGGGCGTCGTCGACCGTGGTCCACACGCCTGTCGGGGCCGGGAGGAGAAACTGGGGCCGGGCCGACCGATCATTGACGATCAGAGGCCACAGGCGCAGCAACTGGAGCGATCGGACGGCCAGTTCGTCCAACACCCACCGCAGCCCGCGCAAGGTCCACAGCTGGTGCAGTCCCGGCCTGGATGCAGGCGCCGCTCATCGAGAACGTCACTCACCCGCCGATTCGCCAAGTGCCGAGGCGCGCTCTTCGAGTCGCTTCAGGACCCGCTCGCCCCACTGGAGGTTGGCCTGTTCCAGGGCGATCCCGCCGAGCAGGGTGAGGTACGGGCCGATGCGTTCGGCGGTGGCGAGGTACTCCTCCTCGCTGCGTCCGTCGAGCATGCACTCCTGCATGCGCTGGTAGCGGGCCAGCTTGGCGGTGGCCCGCTCGAAGCGCTCGGCGACCGAGGCCCGTACGGCGCCGAACTCCGCGATGTCTCCGATGTCTACGCACTGGACCTTGACCATCAGCTCGTCCCGCAGGGTCAGCGGCTTGGCCGGGGCCTCGCCGACGTAGTCCCGCAGGACGTCGAGACCGGCCTCGGTGAGCGAGAAGAGCCGCTTGTTGGGCCGGCGTTCCTGCTGGACGACCCGTGCGGAGACGAGACCCTCGCTCTCCATCCGCTCCAGCTCCCGGTAGAGCTGCTGGGGGGTGGCCATCCAGAAGTTGGCGACCGAGGCCGCGAAGCCCTTCGCGAGGTCGTATCCGGACGCCTCACCCTCCAGAAGCGCGGCCATCACCGCGTTGCGCAGAGCCATTGGCCCAATTTATCAGCTTGTTGATTAGTCAATGGGGCGACTATTGGGGGCTGGTCCGTGAGGCCGAGCCCGTCCAGGCGCGCCGTCTGGGTTCGGGACGAGGGCGGTCTGGCGGAGGGCTTTCCGCCCGCCGTGTTTCCTTCTGGCTCTGACGGCGCCGTTGCGCCGTTGCAGGCCCGATGTCTCCTACGGCTCAGGAAGAGCCCTCGGCGCATGCGGTCACCGGGAGCAGGGTCGGCCGCTTGGACTGCCGGCCGTCGCCGGACGAGCGGCCGCGTACCCGCCGGACGATCCAGGGCCCCAAGAAGGTGCCGGCCCAGCGCAGTTCGGCACCGACGGCCCGCAGGCCGGTGCGTGCCACCGCGTCGGGAGGCAGGGGTCGCGTCCAGCTGTCGTCGCTGCCCGGCAGGTCGAGGGCGTGGGCGACCGCGGCCGCGATGAGGGCGTGGCCGAGCGGGTTCGCGTGCAGACGGTCGGCGCTCCACACCCGGGGGTCGGTCACCACCGGGTGCGGCTCCGAGTCGACCACCACGACGCCGTGCCGCCGGGCCGCCTCCCGGATGCGGGCGTTGAGGGCGAGGACGCGTGGTGCGAGCAGCCGGGCCGACGGGGCGATCCGGCCGATGTCGGGGAAGGTCATCGTCGCGACGCGGGCACCCTGTCCGGTCAGGGCGGCGAACATGGCCTCCAGGTGTCCGGCGACCTCGTCCGCGTCGAACCGGGGCCGCAGCACGTCATTGACCCCGGCGACGACGGTGGTCAGGTCGGGCCGCAGGGCCAGGGCGGGCGCCAGCTGCCCGGCGCGCACCTGCCCGGCAAGGCGGCCGCGTACGGCGAGGTTGGCGTACAGCAGGTCCGGACTGCCCTGGGCGATCCGCTCGGCGAGGCGGTCCGCCCACCCTCGCAGGCCCCGCGCCTCGTCGCCGTCACCGAGCCCTTCGGTCTGGCTGTCGCCCAGGGCGACGTAGCGCAGATATCCACTGTCTGCCACGCTTCGACCGCCTTCCGCCCCTACTCCGCACCACTCAAACGCGTACTAATTGCTTAGTCGCATTGTTGAGTATAGCGGGGACGGATCGGCAACCGTGTGCCCGATGCCCTGGGGATGCCGAAGCGGTACGACTCCGATGCAGCGGCCCTCGTGGTCCAGCAGGCGCCCCATGTGCTTGACCGTGCGCAGCACCACCGAGCGGTCGGCGACGGTGAGGCGCGGCAGCTTGCGGGACAGGTGGGCCTCGAAGGCATGCACGTCGTGCAGGTCGCGCAGCCAGACGTCGATCACGAGGTTGTGCGGGCCCGCGGTGATCGCGCAGGAGCGGACCTCGCGCACCCCGGCCAGCACACGGCTGGTCTCCGCCACGTACTGCCCCGGTACGTTGGCGAAGTAGACGGCGGACAGGGGCCAGCCCGACAGCGGGCGCGCGAGATCGCAGCGCAGGCTCAGCCGGGAGGCCAGGAGCGACTGCAGCCTGCGGCGCACCGTGGTGAGACTGGTGTCGGTCGCCGCCGACAGGTCGCGCAGGGACATGCGGCCGTCCCTGCTCAGCAGTTCCAGCAGGCGCGCATCCAGGTCGTCCCAGCGGGCCTCGGCGGCGTGTGCGGGCAGACAGGCCGGGGGTACCGCCGCCTCGATCCGCGCGCTCTGGGCCTCGTCCAGGCTGCGCAGGCGCCAGCGGCTGCCCTCGGCCGGGACCCCGGTGGACACATGGGTCCGCGTCGCGCGTACCCCTGGCGTCCGCTGGAACATCAGCGTGGTGAGGTGGGCCAGTTCGTCCAGGTTGCGGGCCTGTACCGCGGCGACCAGGTCACGGCCGCCCGCCGTGAGTTTGATGTTCGCCACCGCGGGGTCCGCCGCGAGGGCCTGCGCCACGTCCTCGGCGACACCCGGCTCGGTGTCCACCTCGACCACGCCGGTCACCACGATCCGCGAGTTGGACAGCCGCGGATAGGCGGTCACCCAGGCCAGACCCGCCTCCTCCAGCCGGTGCCAGCGCCGCGCCACGGTCACCGGGTTGACCCCGAGCACCTCGCCGACGAGCGTCCACGGCGCCCTGGGATGGATCTGCAGGGCGTGGACGACGCCCCGGTCCAGTTCGTCGAGTTCCGCGGCGACAACATCCTGCACACCCATGGGTGGCGTTTCTCTGCGCGCGTCCGGAGAATCCGACGCGAAACCTGCATCGTCACACCAGGTTTTCTTCCGCATTCCACACTCCCTTCTCCTGCTGCCGACAACGGAGGAGTGACCGCACCCCATGACGGACACCACCACCAGGGCCGCCCTTCGGGTCCACAACGCCCGCCTGATCGACGGCACGGGCTCGTCCCCCGTGGACGACGCCGTCGTCGCCATCGATGCCCAGGGCACCATCACCTACGCGGGTCCCGCCGCCACCGCGCCCCCGGCCGGCGAGGAGCGTGAGATCGACGCCGGTGGCCGCACGGTACTCCCCGGCTTCTTCGACTGCCACGTCCACCTCGCCTACGCACAGGGCTCGCCGCCCGGCCGACGCGCGGAGCTCGACCCGGTCCTGGTCACCCTGGACACGGCCGCACGGCTGCGGCAGACCCTCGACGCGGGCATCACCACCGCACGCGACCTGGGCGGTCTGTCGGCGGGCTTCCGCACGGCCGTCGAGAGCGGTCGGGTGGTGGGCCCGCGGCTGCACACGGCCGTGCGGATCATCAGCCACACCGGCGGCCATGCCGACGTACGCCTGCCCGACGGCACCGATCTGAGTGCCGGGATGTCCGAGATCGCCGACGACACGGACGCGGCCCGGCTCGCCGTGCGGCGGGTGCTGCGTGACGGCGCCGACCTGGTGAAGGTCTGTGCCACGGGCGGCATGGGCAGCCCGTACGACGACCCCGACGACGAGGGACTGCTGGAGGAGGAGATCCGGGCCGTCGTGGACGAGGCCCGCCGCCACGGCGAGAAGCCGGTCGCCGCCCACGCTCAGGGCAACGCCGGCATCCTCAACGCGATCCGCGGCGGCGTCACCAGCATCGAGCACGGTTACGGCCTGGACGAGCGGGCCCTGGACATGGCGGGCGAGCGGGGCGTCTTCGTCGTGCCGACGCTGTCCACCGTCTACGCGGGCATCAACAAGGACACGATGCCCGACTACCACTACCAGAAGAAGGTCCGCTGGTCCGGCACCACGAAGGAGAACATCGCGCGGGCCATCGGGTACGGTGCCCGGATCGCGCTCGGTACCGACGCCGCCGTCGGTCCGCACGGCGTGAACCTGATGGAACTCAGCTATCTGGTGGACCTCGGCATGGACCCCATGGCCGCCATCGTCGCCGGCACCCGCACCTCCGCAGAACTCCTCGGCGTCGCCGACCGGCTGGGCACCCTCGCCGCCGGCCGCACCGCCGACCTGGTCGTCTGCGAGGGCGATCCGCTCACGGACATCGGCGTCCTCGGCGATCCCGCGAACATCGTGTGCGTCGTGCAGGACGGCGTCGTACGCAAGGACCTCCTGCCCCTCCTGCCGGCCGAAGGGCGGCTCTGATGTCCTCACTGACCGACCTCCCCGCCCCGGCCGGCGAGTCCCCGGACAAGCAACGGCCTACCGGCATCGACCGGGTGCTCGCGCTCATCGAGCGGGCGGGCAACGCGCTGCCCAACCCGATCGTCCTGTTCACCGCCCTGTTCGTCGTCCTGGCCGTGATCTCCACGGCGCTCGCGGTGGCCGGTGTGCACGTCACCGTTCCCGGCACCTCCGACACCAAGCCCATCACCGGGCTGTTCACCGGCGAGGGTGTGCGCTGGCTGACGGAGAACCTCGTCACCAACTTCGCCACGTTCCCGCCCATCGCCGCCGTGCTGCTCATGATCATGGCGGTGGGGGTCGCGGAGAAGGCCGGGCTGCTGGAGACCGTCATGCGGGCCACGCTGGCCCGTGCGCCGCGTGCGCTGCTGCCGTACCTGGTGGCGCTGGTCGCCTGCCAGGCGCACATGATCAGCGACGTCGCCGCGATCGTGCTGCCGCCGCTGGCGGCCGTGGTCTTCAAGAGCGCCGGGCGCCATCCGGTGGCGGGCCTCATCGGCGGCTTCGCGTGCGTCGGCGCGGGCTATGCCGCCGGGTTCACGGTCGGCTCGCTGGACGCCCTCTACATAGGCATCACCCAGCAGGCGGCCTCGGTGCTGCCGGCCGCCAAGGGCCTCGATCTGAACCTGCTGATCAACTACTTCTTCACCGCCTCCAGCAGCCTGGTCCTCGGCCTGCTGGGCGGCTTCCTCATCAGCCGTGTCCTCGAACCGCGCCTGGGCGAGTACGAGGCCGGCGCGGACGAGCCCGAGGAGCAGGACCTCGGGCTCACTCCGGTGCAGCGCCGAGGGCTGCTGCTCACCGGTCTCGTCGTCGTCCTCTACGTCGGCGGGGTGCTGTCGCTGTGGCTGCCCGAGGGTGCGCCGCTGCGTGGCGAGGGCGGCGCGCTCGTGCCCTCTCCCCTGCTCACCGGCATCGTCCCGGTGCTGTTCGGCGTGTTCCTGCTGGCCGGGCTCACCTACGGGTTCACGGTGAAGGCGCTGTCGGGCTCGGAGGGCGTGGTCACGGCGATGACCGACTCCGTGAAGAACATGTCGGGCTACATCGTCCTGATGTTCGTCGCCGCGCAGGTCATCGCCCTGTTCAACTGGTCCAACGTGGGCATCCTGCTCGCCGTGAAGGCCGCGGCCGGGCTCGACTCGATCGGTCTGACCGGCTTCTGGGCACTGGTCGCGTTCGTGCTGCTGACCTCCTGTCTCAACCTGTTCATCGTCTCGGGGTCGGCGCTGTGGTCGCTGGTCGGGCCCGTGTTCGTCCCGGCGTTCATGCTGCTGGGCATGAGCCCGGCGCTCAGCCAGGCCGCGTTCCGCATCGGCGACTCGGCCACCGGCATCATCACGCCGATGAACCCGTACGTCTTCCTGCTGCTGGCCCTGCTGCGCCGCTATGAACCGGAGGCCCGGCTGGGCACGCTCATCGCCCGGCTGTCGATCTTCACGGTGCCGTTCCTGGTGGTGTGGCTGGCGATCCTGGGGATCTTCTACGGCTTCGACCTGCCGCTCGGTCCCGGGGCGCACATCGGCCTCAAGTGAGCGCCGGGGCCGCGTTACGCGGACGCCGCCCACGCCGTGACGACCTTGGCGAACTCCCCGGGCAACTGCTCGGGGAGGGGCACGTGGCCGCCGGACAGGACGCGGGTCTCGCAGCCGAGGGCGGCGGCGAACTTCTCCAGCGCGGGCAGCGAATAGTGGTCGCCGGGGGCGCAGACGGCGAGCGTCCGGGCGGTGATGTGGGGCAGCCGCCGGTCCATCTCGTACCGCCGCACCGCCACGTGACCCTCCTCCACACGGTCCAGGACCGTGAGGGCGTCGATCATGAACCGGTTGAGCGGGGCTTCCTGTCCCTCCTCGTAGAAGCCCCGCCGGCGGTTCCACAGCTCGACGAGGTGCGAGCCGTCGGGCTCGGGGTCGACGTGGTCGACGGGCTTGCGTTCGCCTGCTGTGCGCCGCTTCTCGTCGTCGATGAAGGGGGTGGCGGACAGGAGGAGGCTGGCGACGCGGCTCTGGAGGCGGGCGGCGAGTTCGACCGCGATCACGCCGCCGGTGTGGTGTCCGACGAGGTGGAACCGGTCCAGACCGAGCGCGTCGACCAGGGCTTCGGCGCCATCGGCGAAGCGCTCGATGGAGTGCGGGCCTTCGGGCTTGGCGGAGGCTCCGAAGCCCAGGGTGTCCATGGCGATCGCCCGGTGCGTGGTGCCGACCAGTGGCAGGACGTCGAGGTACTCCGTCCAGGAGCGCGGGGTCTGGTGCAGCATCAGGACGGGTTCACCGGTGCCGCACTCGGCATAGTGCAACTGGCCGAAGCCGCTTGGTACATAGCCCTTTTGCAGAGTCAGCAGGGTCATCAGTCATTCGCTTTCAGTCGGGGCAGCACACAGGTGCCGACGGCCTCGATCAGGTCGGTGGGCGGGTCGTAGGAGCCGACGTGCTGGAGGAAGACGCCGCTGACGCCGCTTGTGTGCAGGGCTCGGAGCCGGTCGGTGATCTGGTCGGCGGTGCCGAACAGGCAGAACTCCTGGGCGAATCGAAGGGCGGCCTCGTCGCTGATCCAGGCCGAGCAGATGTCGACGGCGGCCTTCCAGTCCTCGGCGTGGACGAGGTCGGGATAGACGCCACGGACCGTGGCCGGAACCCGGACGTCGATTCCCGCGAGGGCGAGGAAGGGTGCGCCGCCGTTCTGCGCGATGGAGGCGCAGATGGGTTTGATCCGGCGGGCCTCGGCCTCGATGTCGTCGGTCACCGCACAGAAAGCGGAGACGGTGAGCGGCAGTTGAGTCTTTCGTGCGGCGGCCTGGGCGCCTTCGCGTACCCGTGCGGTCGCCTGCGCGAGGGTCCTCGGTGAGACCCCGCTGAGCAGGATCACCCCGTCGGCGATCTCTCCGGCGAGGCGCAGGTTCCTCGGTCCGCTCGCGGCCAGGTGCAGGGGTACTTCGGGGCGCGGGTCACGCAGTCGTGAGCGGACCTTGCCGTTCTCGGGGGCCTCGAAGTCCCAGTCCTCGCCGTCGAGCAGCGCACGCAGCATGACCAGGCCCTCGCGCATCGCCGCCGAGGTGGTCTGGCGCAGTCCGATCGGGCCGACGGAGCTGTTGCCCACGCCGAGGCCCAGGGTGAAGCGGCCGGGGGCGAGTTCGGCGACGCTGCGCGCGGCCGAGGCGACGACGGCCGGGTGCCGGGTCGCCAGGTTGGTGACGGCTGTGCCGAGACCGATCCGTTCGGTGCCGAGGGCGGCGGCGGTGAGGGTGGTGAACACGTCCCGCCACAGCAGCTGGGAGTCGGGGAACCAGACGTCGTCGAAGCCGAGTTCCTCCGCACGCCGTACGGTCCGCGTGATGCGGTCCGCCCGGTCGCAGGGCGGGACGCGGACGCCGACCCGCAGTGCGTCGCTCATGCCCTGCCTCCCTCCTTGGTGAACTCGGCCCTGGTGAACTCGACTGCCACACGGCCGAGTTGACTGATGTGCGCCTCGAACCGGTCGCCCGGGGCGGCGACCGCCATCGGTCCCAGCGCCCCGGTGAGCACGATGTCCCCGGCGCGCAGCGGATCACCCATCCGCGCCGGCGTCGAGGCTGCGTCCGCCGCCTTGGCAACCTCGGCGGCGGTCACCTGGCGTCCACCAACGGGGTGTCGACGCCCACCGGCCCCAGGCCGCTTGCCCCGCCCGGGGTGCCGAGCGGCGTCGTACGGCCGGGCAGGGTCTCCTCGAAGAAGCGGCGGTTGTCGGCGCGGAACTCGGGTTCGGCGAGGCGGTCGACGGTGATCGCCTGCTCGGGGCAGGCCGTCTCGCAGGCGCCGCAGTCGATGCACTCGGCCGGGTTGATGTAGAGCTTGCGCTCGCCCTCGTAGATGCAGTCGACGGGGCATTCCTCCACGCAGGAGCGGTCCATGATGTCGACGCAGGACGAGCCGATGACGTAGGCCATGGTGCTCAGTTCTCCTTCTCGGTGGAGTGGCCCGGGAAGAGGGCGGCCTCCGGATCGATGACGGTGGCCGCGTTGTTCACCGCGGTGGCCACCTCGCCGAAGCCCACGGAGATCAGCCGGACCTTGCCCGGGTAGTCGGTGATGTCACCGGCGGCGAAGACACGGGGCAGGTTGGTGGCCATCCGGGTGTCCACGGCGATCTTCCGGGCCTGGAGGGTCAGGCCCCACGTCTGCAGGGGGCCGAGGTCGGCGATGAAGCCGAGGGCGGCGACGACGGTGCGGGCCGGCAGCAGGCGGGTGTCCTTGGTGATGCGGTGGCGCAGCTCGACCTGTTCGACGTGCGCGGTGCCGTGCAGGGCGCTGACCTCGGAGTCGGTGATGATCTCGATGCCGAGGGTGCGGACCTTCTCGACGCTCGCCCGGTGGGCGCGGAAGCGGTCGGTGCGGTGGACGAGGCGGACCGAGCGGGCGATGGGAGCGAGGGTGGCCGCCCAGTCGAAGGCGCTGTCTCCGCCGCCGACGACCACGACGTCGTGGTCGGTGTGGTCGGCCGGGTCGGGTACGAAGTAGACCTGGCCGCGGCCCAGATAGTCCTCGCCCGCGGGGAGCGGCCTGGGGGTGAAGGTCCCCACGCCGCCGGTGATCACGACTGCTCCGGCCCGGACCACCGCGCCCTGGTCGCTGCGGACGACCGGACTGCCGTCGGGGTCGTGGGAGAGTTCGGCCGCGCGGTGGCCGAGGAGGTAGCGGGGATCGTAGGGCTCCGCCTGCGCGACCAGGTTCGTGACCAGGTCGCGACCGCGCACCGCGGGGAACCCGGCGATGTCGAAGATGGGTTTCTCGGGATACATCGCGCTGATCTGGCCGCCGCGCTGGGGCAGGACGTCCATGACCGCGACGCGTAGCCCGCGGAAGCCGGCGTAGTAGGCGCCGTAGAGGCCCGCAGGGCCGGCGCCGATGATCAGGATGTCCGTCTCGATCGTGCGCGAGTCGTCGTCCGTGCTCGTCGGCACGTCGGTAAGAACACTCATGGACCGGGAGCGTAGGGACGGGCCGGGTCCCGACAAATGGGTTCGGTCCGGTGGGCGGGACGCTTCGCTTATGCGCCGGGCGGCGCGCTGGGAACGTCTGGATCCCAGCTGTTTCCGGCCCCCGGGAGGACACCCATGGACATGCACGTGAATGGCAGAAGGGCTGCCGTGACCGCCGCGGCCTGCGCTGCGCTGGCCCTCACCGCGGCCTGTACGGCGGGAAGTACGGACTCGGCGGGCGTGGCGGCGGCGGGCAAGCCGACCGTACGGGTAGCGCTCGGGGTCGACGCCTCGTACGCCCCGTTCTATCTGGCCGAGGAGCGCGGGCTGTTCGCAAAGGCGGGCGTGAACGTCGAGTTGGTGAAGACGGAGGGCGGTCCCGCGGCGGCCGAGGCCGTGAGTGCGGGCACCGCTCAGATCTCGGCCAACGCCGACTCGACCGCGCTGCCGCTGATGGTGACCAATCCCGATCTGCGCGCGCTCGGCGTCTTCCAGTCCTCCGACCGCTATCTCAAGGTGGTCCTGCGCAAGGGCGTCACCTCGCCGAAGAAGATCAGGACCATGGCATCGATCGGCGGGCTCGGCCTGTACGCGACGCACGAGTACCTGAGGCACAACGGCGTCGACCCGAAGTCCGTGAAGATCCTTCAGAGTTCGGCCCCGGAGATGCCCGGCATGCTGGAGCGCGGCTCCATCGACGGGTACATCCTGTTCGATCCGTGGGCCGCCAAGGGCGTGGACGGGGGCGGACACCTCGCCGGCAAGATCGGCGACTTCGGGGTGCGCTACGCGCAGTGGCTGCTGACCGACCAGAAGTGGCTCAAGGACAACGAGGACGTCGCGGGCAAGGTCTTCAAGGCCGTCGCCGAGGCGGACAAGCTCGTCACCGACGATCCCGCCGCCGCGGCCAAGGCATCCAACCAGCAGGTCAAACTGCCCGTCGCACAGACCGAGAAGGTACTCCCGGAGATCACCTTCGCGGCCCGCGGCATCAACGACAGCGACGTCACCGAGTCGCGGAAGATCGTCGACTTCCTCGTCGGCCAGAAGCTGATCAAGAAGTCGCCGGATCTGAACACCGTCCTGCTCAAGGGCTGGTACGAGCAGCACGCCGAGTGAGTTCGACCTGCCCTGTGACGCAGGGAGCGCCGTCGTCCTTGAGTACCGAGACGTCGAGCGTCACCCGCACTCCCGCGTCACAGGGCTCGGCGGCCCGGACCGTCGCGGTCCAGGTGAGCGGCTCGCCGGCCACGGCAGTGGCGCGGTTGCGCCAGCTCACCGACTCCAGGCTCGCCCCGGGTCCGGCCCACTCCAGGGCGTACCGGCCGAGCATCTCACCGTGCAGGGTCGACTGGACCACGACGCCTGGATGGCCCTCCAAGGCCGCGAACCCGGTGTCGTAGTGGATGCGGTGGGCGTTCCAGGAGACGGCGCTGAAACGGAAGAGCTGCACGCTGCTGTGCGTGTAGTGGCGGGGCGGGCAGACCTGTCCGGCGGAGGGTGGAGTCACGCGGCGGCCCCGCTCCGGTCGTCCGGAGCGCCGTCGAGCACGACGATCGTCTCGTCCATGACCATCAGTTCCTCACCGTCCTCGGTGGTGAAGCGGGTGGAGACGCCCAGCAGGACGAACTCCCCCGACCTGCCCTGCCGTTGGTCCGCCGACGTCACCGCGCGCAGGGCCGTCACGCGGGTTCCGGCGACGGCCGCCCGCAGCAGCCGTACCGACTGACCGCCGTGCACCTGCCGGACCGGCAGGCCCTGGGTGCAGGGCGACTCGCGGGCGGCCAGCCCGTCGGGGCGCAGTTCGTCCTCGGCCGGGCCGTCCTGCCAGCTCATCGTCCCGGCGAGGAAGAGCGCGGGCGCTACGACCGGTTCCCCGGCCGCCTCCTGCGCACGAGCCCGGCGGATGTAGTCGGCGTCGTTGAGGGCTGCCGCGTACCGGCAGAAGTCCTTGACGGCGAGCACTCCGCAGTCCTCGCTCTCCCAGTCACCGAGCAGCTTGCGGGCCCTGGCGAGCACCTCGTCGAGGGCCGCGCTCACCGCAGCGACCGGCTGATCCCCAGAGCCGCGGCGCGCAGGGCGACAGCGTGCCCGGAGGCGTCCATGCGGTAGGTGGGGGCCGTGATGGAGAGCGCGCCCACCAGGCTGTCCTGGCTGCCGAGCACCGGTACGGCCATGCTGCTGTAGCCGAGGCGGATCTCCTCGGCCTCCACCGCGATGCCCTCCGCGCGGATCTTCTCCAGCTGGGCGCGCAGCCGGCCCGGTGAGGTGACGGTGTGGCGGGTGAAGGGTTTCAGCCCGTTGCGGACCACGTCGGCGAAGAGGGAGGGCGGGGAGAAGGCGAGGATGGCCTTCCCGGTGGCCGTGCAGTACAGCGGCAGCCGGCCCGCCACCCGCGACTCCTCGTTCAGCCCGCGGTGCGGGAAGATCTTCTCCAGGTAGACGACGTCCAGGCTGTCGTGGATGGCGAAGTGGATCGTCTCCTGGGTAGCCAGCAGCAGATCCTCCATATACGGCTGGGCCACCTCGCGCAGGATCCGCTGCCGGTGCACACGCTGGCCGATCTCGAACAGGCGCAGCCCGAGCCGGTAGTCGCAGCCGTCCCGCTCCAGGAGCCCCCAGACGACCAGTTCCTGGGCGAGCCGGTGCACGGTCGCCTTGGCCACGCCCGTGCGGCGCACCAGCTCGGCCAGGGAGAGCGCGGCGTCCTCCGCGGTGAACGCCTCGAGGATCGGTCTGACCTTGCCCAGGACCGAGTTCATCGAGTCGGGACCGGGGGGTTCCTCCCGGGGGACGGCGGACCCGCGGGGAATGGCGGACCCGCGGGGAATGGCGGATCCTCGGGGGATCGTGGACCCGCGGGGCACGAGAGGTGCGGTGTCGACGGGAGCGGTGTCGGCGTTGCCGACCGCGGTCACGGTCATGGGAAGAACCTCCCGGTCAATCCGTTGACTGCCTCACAACACGGCTGATGGCTGGATCTGGCCCCTACACGGAACCATGCGTGGCGGATTTGGAAAAGCCCGTCTCAGAAAACCCCGGCCCGGGAAAACGCCTGCTCAGGAGAGCCCGGCGAGGAACTCCAGGCTGAGCGGGTTGTACAGGTCGGCCTTCTCGTGCTGCGGCCAGTGCCCGCACTCGTTGAAGATCTCCAGCCGGGCGCCGGGGATCGCGGCGGCGATGGCCTCGGCCTCCGGGACGTCCCCGAAGGGGTTCTTGTTGGCCCACACCACGAGAGTGGGCGCCTTGATCCTGGCCATCCGGTCCGGCCGGAGCAGATTGCGTTCGCGCGTCCCGACCTCCTGCAGGGCCAGCAGATTGTGCAGGTTCCGCTGGAACTCGGGCCGGTGGTAGATGTCGTAGCGGACCTGGGTCAGCTCGTCGCCGAGGTCCTCGTCCCACTCGGCCCACAGCAGCCGCAGCCGCTCCCGGGTCAGGGAGATGTCGTCCTCCAGGGCGGCGGCCCGCGTCGAGGTCTTCAGCCGTTCCATCACCGCCGGGTTGACCTTCGTACCGCCCATGCACAGCAACTGGAGGGAGGCGACGCGGTCCGGGTACTCGCTCGCCGCCCACGACGACACCCAGCCGCCCAGCGACTCGCCGACCAGGTGGGCGCGCTCGGCGCCGACCGCGTCCAGGTAGGCGATCAGGTGCTCGACGTAGGCCGGGATCTCGCCGGGCCGGTCGGGCTTGTCCGTGTAGCCGTGGCCGAGCATGTCGACGGCGTGGACGCGGTAGCGCTCGGCGTGCGCCGGGATGTTCTTGACGAACGCCTCCAGGTGGCCGGTGGTGCCGTGCAGGAACACGACGTGCTCGCCGTCCTCGGGGCCTGCCTGCAGGGCGCGCGTCCGGACGCCGCCGGCGTCGACGTAGGCGTGGCGGAAGTCGGTGCCGGACAGTTCGGTCCAGATGCTCATGGGTGCCTTTCCTGGGTGGTGCGGGCGGGGTCGAGGACGGCGACGGCCATGCCGGTCAGCCACTCGGGCAGCGGCTCGTAGGCCAGCCGTCGGGCGGGGGCGTGGTCGAGCAGGGCGGCCGCGAGCAGCCAGGTGCGTATCTCCTGCGCGCCGTTGCCGGCCGTCTTCTCCAGCTCTTCGGTACTGAACCGGGTGACTCGATGCGCCTGTCCGCGCTCCAGCAGCGAGAGGAACTCCTCGTCGAACTCCGGGTTGATCGCGGCCTCGGCGGCTTTGATGATCTCGCGGCGGCGGGCGTCGTAGTCCTGCCAGTTCTCCCGGCCGTTGAGCCAGGCGCCGACCATGAACTCCTCGTCGTCGCCGTGCGGTTCGCGCCAGTCCGGCCAGGGCAGCCGGTGCGAGAGCCCGCCCGAGCCGATGACGGCGACGCGGCGGTCGTCGGGGAAGGCCAGCACGGCCTCCCGGATCGCCCGGCCCAGCTGCTCGCAGCGCTCCAGCGTCGGCAGCGGGGGCGCGAAGACGTTCACGACGAGCGGCACGATCTCCACGTCGAGGCCGTCCAGCAGGTACTGGATCGCGTGCGACTGACCGTGGTCGATCTGCAGCCTGGCGGAGAAGGCGACGTCGAAACGGCCGCCCTCCACAAGGGAGTCGGCGAGGTGCTGGGCCAGCGGTACGTCCACCGGCTGCGGGCCCTTCGGAGTGCCGGACTCGCCGCTGGCGAGGCACTCCCCCACCCCGATCGTGAAGCTGGGGATCAGATCCAGCCAGAAGCCGCGGAAGTGGTTGGAGCCGACGAGGATCACCGTGTCGGGGCGGGCCGCGGCGAGTTCGCCACGGGCCGAGCGCAGGGCGTCGCGGAAGCGTTCGGCGCGGTCCTTGTCGAGGGTCTGCTCCCAGTGGGTGTTCATCAGCGTGCTGTGCGAGGCGCCCACACCGAGGACGATCTCGGTCATGCCGGGTCTCCTTCCAGCTCCGCGCGGGAGCGGGTGACGGTGTCGACGGCCGTACGGATCAGGTGGCGCGTCAGCCGCTCCATGGCCCGTACGGACACGGTGTTCATGCCTCGTGCGAAGTCGATGTCGAAGGGCGCCTCGGTCACCTTCGGCATGCCGACCCGGACGGTGGGGATGCCGCGTCCGCGCAGGATGTTGGCGTCGGTGGCGCCGCTGTTGCCCCGGATCGCCTCGTGCGGGCGTCCCTCGAAGGCCTCCCAGGCGGCCGCCGCGCTGCGGAAGATCCAGCTGTCCGGGTCGGTGCGGGTCCCGGGGATGGCGAGGATCATCTCGGCGGTGACGTCCAGCCCGGGGAGCTTGCGCCGGATGGTCTCCACGGCGGCCGTGAACTCCCGCTTGGCCTGCATCGGGGTGGTGTCGGGGCCGATGCGCAGGTCCACCCGGAGGGTGCAGGCGGCCGGGGTGACCGCCGCCATGCGCGGCCAGCCGCCCTGTACGGAGGAGACGATGCCCTGCGGGGCGACGGTGCCGTCGGTGTGGCGGTCGGCGTACTCGACGAACCACTCCTCCAGGTGCCGGGCGACCTCGCCGGCCCGGGCGATGGCGTTGTCGTAGGGCAGCCGGTGGCGGGAGCCGACGTAGGTGTGCGTGCCGCGGACGGTGACCTCGAACCAGACCAGGCCGACCTCGTCCCAGGAGACGGTCCAGCCGGGCTTGGCGATGACCGCGTAGTCGGTCCACACGCCCTGCTCCAGAAGGAACGAACAGCCCACGCCCTGGCCGGTGTTGCGCCGCGGACCGGGGCGCGCGTTGGTGGGCATGCCGCCCGCGCCGAACGCCGCCACCAGGTCGCCGGTGAGCGGGATGCCCGCCAGCGCGATCGCCTCGGCGGCCATCATCACGCAGGCCGCGTGCCCCTTGGGGTTGGAGGCCCCCAGGCCGGTCACCAGGTCGTCGTAGACGGTGGCCCGCGGGCGCATGTCGTCCCTCAACTCCGGGCCGATCCACGGGAGATCCTCGCTCTCCTCGCCCACGGTCAGGGTGTCGACGGGCGCGTAGAGCATGAGGTCGGGGCCGGTGCCGTCGCCGTCGAGGCGGGCCCAGGCGTTGGCCTGGCGGTCGTCGAGGGGCTGGACGGCGGAGCGGCATCCCACAGCCTTCAGCGTGTCCGCGATGTGCCGTGCGAGGGGGCCCTCGTCGCCGGTCGGGCTAGGGATGTCGACGAGCCCGGTGATCAGGTCGCGCAGACGGTCGCCGGTGACGTGCCGCCAGGCTTCGGCGGCCCAGGCGCTGCGCCGTTCGTCGAGTCCGTCGAGGCTCTCGCCGCTCACTGGTTGATCCTGTGGACCTGGGTCATGGTGGTGCGCTCGAAGCGCTTCTTGGCCAGGGGCAGCCCGATGGCGAGGGCCATTCCGGCCAGTACGGCGAGCAGGGTGCGCATGCTCAGGCCTCCTTCTCAGCACGTGCGTTCTCTGCAGGTGGGTTCTTTGCAGGTGGGTTCTTTGCAGGTGCGCTCTCTGCAGGTGCGCTCTCTGCAGGTGCGCTCTCTGCAGGTGCGTTCTCTGCAGGTGCGCTCTCTGCAGGTGCGTTCTCTGCAGGTGGGTTCTTTGCAGGTGCGCTCTCCGCAGGTGCGTCGGCGCCCGCCGCGGCCAGCTTCTTGCCGTACTCCTCCTCGCTGAGGTTCCGCCAGGCGGTCAGCGAGATGTCGGGGCGGTAGAGCTTCTCCGGGGGTGCGTCGGTGACGTCGACCATCCAGGCGTCCTGGCCGGAGAACTGGCCGTGGAACAGCCAGCGGATGGCGCCCAGGTACTTGGCGTAGAAGCCGAGGGTCTGCAGGCCCTCGGTGAAGTTGACCATCACACCGACGTAGTTGTGGTGGTCGGCGTCGACGGGGACGTAGAACTCGTAGTGGATGAAGTTGGGGTAGACGATGCGCAGCACGCCCGGCATGGACAGGGAGGCGAAGCCGGGGAAGTCCTGGGCCTCGATCGTCGGGTTGATGCTGTCCGCAGCGCCGGTGTTGCCGATGTTGAAGGTCTCCTTCGGCGGCTGCATCTTCCACCAGCGCTTGTTGGACCAGCGGCCCACGCCGGGGAAGTCGGCCTCCCAGTGGACCTCGTCCTGTACCCGGAAGAGCCAGCGGCCCCTGGGCACGATCCGGGTGATGTTCCAGGTCGGCATGGGCTTGAACAGCCGCCAAAGGGCTGTGCGATGCAGGTACTTGGCGTGGCCCTCGTCGAAGCCGTTCTCGCAGGCGAAGCGCCAGTTGCCGCCGCGGGGTTCGATTCGGCCGCCCATGACGAAGGCGTTGTCGACGAGTTCCTCGGGGAGCTGCTCGTCGATGGGGTGCGGTGCCTCGTCGGCAAGGGGGATGTAGACCCAGACCATGCCGAGGCGTTCCTCGACCGCGTACGTCTGGACGCCGACCTTGCCGGTGAGCCGGCACTCGGGTCCGTCGGTGATGACCGCGGCGAGTTTGCCGGTGGGCAGGTCGAAGGTCCAGCCGTGGTAGGGGCAGCTGACGGTGCCCGGGAACTGCTGGTTGCCCTCGGAGAGCGGCACCCCGCGGTGCGGGCAGCGGTTGTGCAGGGCGTACGCCGTGCCGCCGTCACGGATCAGCGTGATCTTCTCGCCGCAGATCGTGAACGGCTGCGGCTTGTCGGTGACGTGGCTGGACCAGGTGACCGGGTACCAGTAGCCGCGGAATCCCGTGGCCGCCCCGTCGTAGTGGGGCCACGACGCCCAGTCCTGCCGACCGGGTGCCGATCGGCTTCTTTTCTTGGGGGCGAGCGAGCCTTCACCCGTCGTCATGGTGCGTGACCTCCTGCCGGCGTCGATGCATGGGCTTGAGCATCGGCGGGAGGGCCGTGGCCGCCTACGGAACCGTTCCGGTGAGCAGACCGCCCGCACCGCTTCGGGCATTCGGCGGGTGTGTCCCGCTGAGCGGACCACCATCCATGCGCGGCCGCCCGGCCCCGTTCTACGGTGCGCCGAATCGCGCCAATTCAGGCCAGTTCAAGGGCCCGCACCCTGCCGACGTGCCAGCCGGAATCGGCGGTCTCCCGCCAACCCACCCGAGGTGCTCATGGAGCCAAAGGCCAGCAGAGGACGCCCCGCGACGGGCGTCGTCGCCCTCGCCACCGCCGCATTGGTCTCGCTCAGCGCTTGCAGCGCGGCCACCACCGACTCGTCCGCCGGGGCCGCGAAGGGTGCCGCCGGACCGACGGTCCGCGTCGCCGTCGGCATCGACCCCTCCTTCGCCCCCTTCTTCCTCGCCGACGCCCAGGGGCTGTGGGCCAAGCACGGTGTCAACGTCCAGCTGGTCCAGTTCGGGCGCGGCGGCGAGGGCGTGGACGCGCTCGCCGGCAACCAGGTCCAGCTGGCCGGCAACTCGGACACCACGACCATCGGCCAGCTCCAGCAGAACCCCGGCCTGCGCTCGCTCCTCGTCTACGAGCAGTCCGGCCGTTACCTCAAGGTCGTGCTCGGCCCGAAGGTGTCCTCCCCTTCGAAGATCCGGAAGATGGCCGTCGTACCGGGCCTGTCCCAGCTCGCAGCGACCCGATACCTGGAGTCGAAGGGCATCGACACCAAGTCGGTCAGGTTCATCACCGCCGATCCGCCGGAAATCCCCGCGCTCCTGCAGAAGGGCGACGTGGACGCCTACGTCCTGTGGGAGCCGTGGCCGGCCAAGGGGGTCGAGCTCGGCGGGCGGATCGTGGGGACGACCGGCGACTACGGGGTGTCGTACGCGCAGTGGCTGATCGCGGACGACAAGTGGCTGAGCGGCCACAAGAGCATCGCGGTGAAGGTGGCGCAGGCGCTGCAGGACGCTGCGCGGCGCACCGAGTCGGACCCCGGCGCCGCCGCGGCGGCCACGCAGAAGGCCGCGAAGATCCCCACCGCCCAGACTCTCAAGGCGATCAAGGACATCGACTTCGGGGTGCGCGACATCAACGCGGCGGACCTCAAGACCTACACGGCGACCGCCAAGTTCTACGTAGACACCGGCACCGCCAAGTCCCCCGCGGACGTGGCGAAGACCGCGCTGCGCGGTTGGTTCACCCAGCAGACGAAGGGATCGTGATGACGAAGGCCATCGAGGCCGGCCTGTCGCCCGCGAAGAAGGACGGCGGCGGGCATGGCGCGGCTGTGCGTGTCGACGGCGTCGACATCAAGTTCGGCTCCTTCCATGCGGTATGTGACATATCACTGGACATCGCCGCAGGTGAGTTCCTCTGTCTGCTCGGGCCGAGCGGCTGCGGCAAGTCCACCCTGCTGTCCGCCCTGGCCGGGTTCGTACGGCCGCATCAGGGCGCCCTGACCGTCGACGGCACGCCGATCACCGGCCCCGACCCGGAACTCGGCATGGTCTTCCAGAGCAGCGAGGCCCTCTTCGACTGGCTGACCGTCCGCCAGAACGTCGCCTTCGGCCCGCGCATGCGCGGGAAGTCCCGGGCCGAGCAGACCGCGCTGGCCGACGAGTACCTGAGCCTGGTCGGACTGCGGCACTGCGCCGACCGTTTCCCCCCGCAGCTGTCCGGCGGCATGCGCCAGCGCGTGCAGATCGCGCGGGTACTGGCGAACCAGCCCCAAGTGGTGCTGATGGACGAGCCGTTCGGCGCGCTGGACGCACAGACCCGGCAGGTCATGCAGCAGGAGATGGGCCGCATCTGGCAGGCATCCGGCTGCACCGTCGTGTTCGTCACCCACGACATCGACGAGGCCATCCTGCTGGCGGACCGCGTCGCCGTCATGACGGCGGGCCCGGCGGCCTCGATCAAGACCGTGTACGAGGTGGACCTGCCCAGGCCACGCGACGAGTCCGACCCCGCGGCCCTCGAACTGCGCCGCAGCCTGCGCCAGGACATCGGCGAAGAGGTCCGCAAGTCCCTGCGCGACCAGGGACTCGACCCGGAGGACGAACGATGACGACCGTGACCGTCGACGCCACCCCGAAACCGCGCGTCGAGCGGCGCGCCCTGCAGGCCGCCCGCCTCAGGCTGCGCACCCTCGCCCTGTACGCCGTCTCCGTCGTCGTCGGCATCGGCATCTGGCAGCTGCTGGCCACGCACTACGGCCCCTCGCTGGTCGCCTCCCCGCACGCGACCCTGTCCGCGACCGGCGACCTGGCACGCGACGGAACGCTCACCAACTCGATCATCGCCTCCAGCCGCCGCATCCTGATCGGCTGGGGCCTCGGTCTGGTGGTCGGCGTGCCGGCCGGCCTGCTCGTCGGACAGATCCGCCTCGTCCGCCAACTCCTCGAGCCGTACATCGAGTTCTTCCGTTTCATCCCGCCGATCGCCTTCGTGACGCTGGCCGTGGTGTGGCTGGGCATCGGGGAGTCGTCGAAGGTCGTGCTGATCTTCTACACGGCGGTCTTCATCGTCATCCTGAACACCAGCGCCGGTGTGATGGCGGTGAGCGAGTCGAAGCTGCGCGCGGCGGCGAGTCTGGGCGCGAGCCGGCGGCAGATCCTGCGCGGGGTCGTGCTGCCCTCGACGGTGCCGTACATCATCACCGGGGCCCGCCTGGCGATGGGCAACAGCTTTCTGACCATCGTCTCGGCGGAGATCGTCGCCGCGCAGGTCGGGCTCGGCTCGCTGATCTGGACGTCGCGCAACTACGGCCGTATCGACTGGGTCTTCGTCGGGATCATCACCCTGGGGATCCTCGGGTTCGTGTTCGACCGGGTGCTGCGGATCGTGGCCTCCCGGGTCCTGCGTCGATACGGAGTGAAGCTGTGAGTGGCGAGACGTCCCGCGCGCTGGTACTGGAACAGTTCGGCGCGCTGCCCCGGCTGGTGGAGCGGCCGGTGCCCGAGCCGCGGCCCGGCCACACCCTGGTACGGATGCTGGCGTCACAGGTGGCGCATCTCGATCTCAACGTCGTCGACGGCAGGTTCGGGATCCTCCCGGATCTGCCGGCGGTGCCCGGCACCAACGGGTCCGGGATCGTGCTCGCTTCGGACATCCATCCGGAGGGAACCCTGGTCAGGGTCAACGGCAAGGGACTGGGGCTGCGCCGGGACGGCTGCTGGGCCGACCACGCGCTGGTGCCCGACGCGGCTGTGATCGCGGTGCCGGAGGGCACGGATCCCGCGCTGGCGTGCAGCTTCTTCACGCCGGCCGGGACGGCCTGGGCGGCGGTGCACTCGGTGGCGGCCGTCCAGCCGGGCGAGCGGGTTCTCGTCACCGGCGCGGCAGGTGCGGTCGGCTCGCTCACTGTGCAGGTCGCGGCGCGGGCGGGAGCCGAGGTGATCGGCGTGGTCGGCCGCGCGGCCAAGGTGGACCATGTGCCCGCTCCCGCCAAGGCGGTTCTGGCGTCCGAGTTGTCAACAGAGGCCGTGGGCGGGCAGGTTGACGCGGTCGTCGACACCGTGGGCGGACCGGTCCTGCGCGATGCCCTGCCTCTGGTGCGCCCGCGCGGGCGGGTCGCCCTGGTCGGCTACACGGCCGGCCGCGAGTTCAGCGTGGACCTCGCGGACTTCCTGCTGGCCGACGTGTCGGTGCTGCCGGTGAACCTGATGACGCGGGGCAGGGAAGTCGCCGCGGACGCCGAGCGGTTGCTGGCCGAGCTCGCGGCGGGCGAACTGAGCCTGCCGATCGAGCGGTACGGCCCGGACCGGCTGGCCGAGGCGGTGGAGCGACTGCGGAAGGGGACCGTGGTCGGGAGAGCGGTGCTCGACCTGGCGTGAGACACGGGCAATGAGTCTGAGACACGGACAACGAGGGGGCTCAGACCAGGACGACCACCGCGTGGCCCCGGCAGCAGAGGATGCCGGGGTCTTCCCGGTGTTCGACGAGGTCGAGGGTGATCTCCCCGGTGGCCGGGTCGACTTCACGCACGGTGCCGGTCACCCTCAGCCGGTCGCCGGGATGGGCGGGCGCCCGGTTCTGCCAGGCGACGCTGAGGACGCGTCCCTTCTCTCCCGCGAATGCGGCGGCGGCGCGGTGGAAGAGGCAGCCGTGCAACTGCGCCATGACCACCGGCCCGTCCAGTCCCTCGGAACGGGCGAACGCGGTGTCGTAGTGGATGCGGTGCGTGTTGCGGGTGACCGCACCGAAGCGCAGCAGCGTGACCTCGTCGGGTGCCAGTTCCACCGCGGGTACGTGGTCCGTCATCGCACGATGAACCTTTCCGTGACCTCGACGAGGAGGCCGCGCTCGGCGGAGTAGGTCTTGTCGACGGTGAGCAGCAGCAGGCCGGGGTGCTTGCGCTCGACTGCCGTGAGTGCGCGGCGGACTTCGATGCGGTCGCCCACGCGTACGTCCCCCGTCCAGCGCACCTCCTGGCCGCCGGCCATCAGCAGGACGTCGAGCCCATCGGTCCCGGGCACCTCGTCGCGATACATGCCGTCGGGCCTCAACTCGCCCGCGTCCGCGCCGGGTTCGCCCCTCAGCAGGCTGACGAGGTACATCGGATGCACCACGAAAGCGGGATCCGACGGATCCACCAGCTCACGCGCGGACTCCCCCGCGGCCCGCGCGAACTCGGCCGCGGCCCCGGCCCGTACGACGCCCAGGGAACGCGCCTCCCACCGGCCGAGCACCGCTCGCGCCCGTTCCTCCGCAAGGTCCAGCATGCCGCCGACGCTAGGCGGGACCGCACCCCGGCGGCCACGGACCCGGACCGCTGAGCGGACCGCTCCCCTTTGTCCGCTGCCCGCCGCCGGACACCATCCGCCTATGGATCTCATGGACATTCAGGCGCCTCCGCAGGGCGTCTACGCGGAGGCGGACGGCGTCAAGTACCACTACGTCGAGCTGGGCGAGGGCGCCCCCACGATCTTCCTGCACGGCGGCGGCCCGGGCTGCACGGGCTGGTCGGACTTCGGTCAGGTGGCACCGCTGTTCGCCGAGGACCGCCGCTGTCTCCTGGTCGACATCCTGCAGTACGGCAAGTCGGCGAAGCCCGTCATCGAGGGCCCCATGTGGGACTACCACGCCGCCAGGACCGTGTCCCTGATGGACGCGCTGGGCATCGAGCGGGCCGACTTCGTGTGCAACTCCTGGGGCGGCACGATCGCGCTCAACCTGGCCGCCAAGTACCCGGAGCGCGTACGGTCGTCGGTCATCACCGGCAGCATGCCGGTCTTCCACGGCCCGCTCGCCCCGCTCCCGGAGGGCGGCCGCCGCGGCCGCAACGCCCGCGACGTGTACTACGGCGGCGACGGCCCGTCCCACGAGAAGATGCGGGAGTTGATGGCACGGCTGGAGTGGTACGACCCCGAGGCCATCCCCGAGGGCACCGTGGCCCTGCGCCACGAGCAGAGCCTCGACCCCGAGGAGACCGCGCTGGCCGGCGCCTCGGACAACCCGCGCGGCGACTGGCAGGACCTCACCGCCGAACTGGGCCGTATCGAAGCCCCCACACTGTTCCTGTGGGGAATGTACGACGCCTTCCTCACGCCGGACTACCCGCTGATGCTGGCCCGCATGATCCCCCGGGGCAACCTCCATGTGATGGACCGGGCCTCCCACCACCCCCAGGAGGAACGGCCCTACGACTACCACAGCGTGGTCAGCGGCTTCCTGAACCAGCAGCACGGCTGACGGCGTACGGAGGACACATGAGCGCATCGACCCCGCGCATCGTCGAACTGGCCGGCCCCTTCGCCCGGTTCGCGGGCCGCCTGCTGGTCGGGCTCGGCCATGAAGTGGTGCTGGTGGAACCCCCGGGCGGCGACACGGACCGGCACGAGGACGGCGACGGCTTCGCCCACTGGCACGCCGGGAAGCGCTCGGTGACCCTGGATCCGGCCGACTCCGACGGCCTGCGCCGCCTCCTGTCGGGCGCCGATGTCCTGCTCGACGGAACACCTGAAGGAGCCGGGCCGGCCGCCGAGGGCCTCGATCACCTGGTGCACGTGCGCGTCACGCCGTTCGGACTGGTCGGCCCGCGCAGCGGCTGGCAGGGCACCGATCTCGTCGTGGCCGCGCTGGGCGGGATGCTCGCCCAGGCCGGCGATCCCGACGGCCCGCCGCTGCACCTGCCGGAGAACCAGGCCGAGCACCTTGCGGGCGTCAACGCGGCGATCGCCGTCCTGCTGGGCCTGCGGGCCCGCCGCCGTGGACCGGGCCAGCTCGTCGACGTCTCGGCGCAGGCGTGCGTGGCGGCCGCCCTGGAGGCGGGAACCCTCGCCTACCTGCACGAGGACCGGGTGCCGCCACGGCCGGGGCGGGTGCACCCGCTGGTCCCGCACGGACTGTTCCGGGCCGCCGACGGCCACCTCGGGGGCGGGCTCGGCGGCAGTCCCCGGATGTGGGACGCGCTGCTGGACTGGCTGTGCGAGGAGGGTGCGCAGGCCGATCTCACGGAACCGAGGTGGCAGGACCCCGTCGAGCGCAAGAGGCACCAGGAGCACGTCTTCAAGGTCGTGCAGGACTTCGTGGGCAGGTGGCCGAAGGCCGAGTTCGCACAACGGGCCCAGGCCAGGAAGCTGCCCTGGGCGGCCGTCGACCTGCCGTGCGAGCTTCCCGGCAATCCTCAGCTTGCCGCGCGGAACTTCTTCACCCGGGTCGCAGACCGCACCGACCTCGGCTTCCCGTTCGCCTTCCCCGAGGGCCACAGGGTCACCGAGCTCACCGTGGCCGGGCCCGGCGACGACCAGGCCCTCCTCGACGAGCGGCGGTCGGTGCCGGTGGGACGGATCGAGGGTGCCGCTCCCGGTCGGCCCGCCCTGGACGGTGTACGCGTCCTCGACCTGACCTGGGTGCTGGCGGGCCCGTACTGCACGAAGGTCCTGGCCGACCACGGCGCGGACGTCCTCAAGGTGGAGTCCCTGTCCCGCCCCGCCCCCACTCGCTTCGCCCCCTTCATGCACCTGTCCCGCGGCCCCCACACCGACCCGGACACCAACGGCTACTTCAACGAGGTCAACCGCAACAAGCTCAGCATCGCCCTCGACACCCGCACCGACGAGGGCGTCGCCGTACTCCGCGACCTCATCGCCCACTGCGACGTCCTGGTGGAGAACTTCAGCGCCACGGTCATGACCCGGCTCGGCCTCGGCTACGACACCCTGCGCAAGATCAACCCGCGCCTCGTCTACGTCAGCATGTCGGGCATGGGCCACACGGGACCGCGGGCCGGCTGGGTGTCGTACGCGGACACCGTGTCGGCGAGTTCCGGGCTCACCGGCCTGACCGGCTGGGGGCCGGACGACGTGGTCGGCGTGATCTACGGCCACGGCGACATCGTCGCGGGACTCCAGGCCGCGCTGGCCACGGTCGCCGCACTCGAGCACCGCGAGGCGACCGGCCGCGGCCAGCACATCGACCTGTCCCAACTGGAGGCGATCGCCGCCCACATGGGCACCAGCCTGCTCACCGCGTCCCGCTCGCCGGCCGGCAACACCCACCCGCGCTGGAGCCCGCAGGGGGTGTACCGGTGTCTCGGCGCGGACCGCTGGCTGGCCGTCAGCGTCCGTTCCGACGAGGAGTGGGCGGCGCTGTGCGGGGTGGTCGGACGCCCGGATCTGGCCGCGCGGCTGCCTGCGGCGGACGACCGCAGGCGCGAGAGTTCGCTGGTCGACGGCGCCCTCGGCGACTGGGCGCGCACCCTGCCCGCCGACCTGGCCGCGGAACTCCTGCAGGAGGCGGGGATTCCGGCCGGTGCGGTACAGGACGGCCGCGAACTGGTCGAGCACGACCCGCAGTTGAGGGCACGCGGCTTCTACGTCCGCATGGCGCACCCGGCGGCGGGCGCCTTCCTGCACGAGGGCGTGCCCATCCGCCTCACCGGCACGCCCGGCTCGATCCGCCGGCCGGCGCCTCTGCTCGGCGCCGACACCGAGGAGGTGCTGCGCGAGGTGGCGGACCTGTCCCCGGAGCGGCTTGACCGCCTGCGCGAGGCGGGCGTCCTGCGATGAACGGCATGACCGTGCCGGGGCTGGTCCAGGCGGCGGCCGAGAGGTTCGGCGACCGGGTCTTCCTGCGGGTGGGCGGCACGACCCGCACGTATGCGGAGACCCGGGATGCGGCGGCCGGCATGGCCGGATCCCTCGCGGCACACGGCTGCCGGCCGGGCGACCGGATCGCGGCACTGCTGTCCAACCGGATCGAACTCGTCGATCTGATCCTCGGCTGCGCCTGGCTCGGCGCGGTCGTGGTGCCGTTGAACACGGCTCTGCGCGGCGGGTCACTGCGACAGGCACTGGGCGTCGCCCGGCCTCAATTCCTTTATGCAGAGCCGGAGTTGGCCGAGGATGCGGTAGCGGCCGGACATCATGGGGTCGTGTGGGTGGCGGGCGGCGAGGACGTCCCGCGCCCCGCCGCCGCACCTCTCCCGCCCGCCCCGGTCCGTCCGCAGGACACCGCCGCCGTCCTCTTCACCTCGGGCACGACGGGGCACTCGCGCGGAGTGCGCTGCCCGCAGGCCCAGTTCGTCTGGTGGGGCCGCAACGTCTCGTCCGCGCTGCGCCTCACCCACGACGACGTCCTGTTCAACTGCCTCCCCCTCTTCCACACCAACGCCCTCAACACGCTCGCCCAGGCCATGACGGTGGGCGCGAGCTGCGTCGTCGGCGGCCGCTTCTCGGCCTCGCGCCACTGGGCCCAGGTGTCCGAGGCCGGCGCCACGACCACCTATCTGCTCGGCGCCATGGTGCCCATGCTGCTCGCGCAGCCCCCCGGTCCGCGGGACAGGGCGCACCGGGCCACGCGCAGCCTCGCTCCCGCCACCCCGGGCCCCCTGTGGGAACCCTTCCACGAGCGCTTCGGCGTCACCCTCGTCGACGGCTTCGGCTCCACGGAGACGAACCTGGTCGTCGGCGCGACACCCGAGGAAGGCCGGCCCGGTCGCATGGGCACCGTGCGCCCGGGCTTCTCCGCGCGCGTGGTCGACGCGGCGCTCGACCCCGTCCCCGACGGAACTCCCGGCGAACTCCTGGTGCGCAGCCACCAGCCGTACGCCTTCTCCACCGGCTACCTGGGGGACCCCGAGCCGGCGCCCGACTCCTGGCGCCGGACCGGCGACCGCGTGATCCGCGAACCCGACGGCCGGTTCCGCTTCATGGACCGGATCAAGGACGTGATCCGGCGCCGCGGCGAGAACATCTCGTCGTACGAGGTGGAGTCGGCCGTCCGCTCCCATCCGGCGGTCGCCGAGGCGGCCGCCTTCCCGGTGGCCTCGGAACTGGCCGAGGACGAGGTCATGGTCGCGGTGGTGGTACGGCCGGGCAGGGTGCTGGATCCCGCGGACCTCACCCGGCACTGCGCACGCGAGCTCCCCGCGTTCGCCGTGCCCCGCTACATCGAGGCGCTGCCCGCCCTGCCGCTGACCGAGACGGGCAAGGTACGCAAGACGGCGCTGCGGGAACGGGGCGTCACCGGGGGCACCTGGGACCGCACCGTCGGTCGGCCGACCCGCGCGCAGACGTGAGTCGGTCCGGTGGCCGCGTGCGGCGAGGTGGACGAGGTGATCGCGTTCGTCACCGCTCGGGCGTCACCCCGTCGCCACCGGCCGCCCGGACCGGGACCTCATCAGCGGCTGGATGCGCGTGCCGAAGTTCTCGATTCCTTCGAGGAAGTCGTCGAAGACCAGCATGATGCCCTTGGTGCCGGCCACCCCGGCGATCTCGTCGAGCATGTTCGCGACGCTCTCGTACGAGCCGACGAGCGTGCCCATGTTGAAGTTGACGGCGCCTTCGGGCAGCGAGATGGTCCTGGCGGTCGAGGAGCCGTCGGCGGCGGTGTCCGAGGCCGTCTCCCCCGCCATGTACGCCAGCGCCGCGTGGTCTGCGTTGTCGTGGTAGTCCTGCCACTTGGCCCGGGCGGCCTCGTCGGTCTCGTCCGCGATGACCATGAACAGGGAGAGGGCGCCCACGTCCCGGCCGGCCTCGCGCGCCGCGTCGGCGAGGGCGGCGGCGGTGTCCGCGAACGCGAGCGGGGTGTTGACTCCGCTGCCGAGGATGAAGTTGTAGTCGGCGTGCTCTGCGGCGAAGCGGATGCCGGTGCTGCTCTGTCCGGCGGCCACGATGTCGATGTGTCCGTCCGCCGGGCGCGGGGACAGCACGCAGTGGTCCATCTCGTAGAACTCGCCCTTGAAGTCGCTGACGCCCTCGCGCCACAGCTCCTTCATCACCCTCACGTACTCGACGGCGCGGTCGTAGCGGTTGCCGAAGTGCTCGTCGCCGGGCCACAGGTCCATCTGGGCGTACTCGCCGGGCGCCCAGCCGGTGACGATGTTGACGCCGAACCGTCCCGGCGCGATGGAGTCGACCGTTACGGCCATCCGGGCGACGATGGCCGGCGGCAGGGCGAGGATCGGGGTGGAGGCATACAGTTTGATGCGGTCCGTCACGGCGGCCAGGCCCGCCATCAGGGTGAACGACTCGAGGCAGTGGTCCCAGAACTCCGTCTCGCCGCCGAAACCCTTGAGCTTGATCATCGACAGGGCGAAGTCGAGCCCGTGCTCCTCGGCCTTCTGCACGATGGCCTTGTTCAGCTCGAATGTCGGCATGTACTGCGGGGCGCTCTTGGAGATGAGCCAGCCGTTGTTGCCGATGGGGATGAAGACACCGATGTCCATGTCGCTCCTCGCCGCTCTCATGATCGGGAACCTGCCCGTTCGACGGCACGCTACACGGATTAAATTTCAACAACTCGCGCCGGTTCATGGGCTGTTGACGCACGACGGTGACAGAATCCGCACGTCAGAATCTGTGAAACAGGTTTCGGACGAAAACAGGAACGATAAGTTCCCTGCATGAACGCGCGGCTCGCTCTCCTCAACACGGTGGCCCCCGGCATGACGGAGAGCGAGGTCTTCCGGCTCGCGCTCCAGCACGCGGTCGGCGAGCTGGGCGCGCTCGGCGCCACCATGCACCTGCGGGGCCGCATGTCGGCGCTGCGCCTGGTGTCGGCCGTCGGCCTGCCTCCCGCCCTCACCCGCTCCTGGGAGATCATCGACCAGGAGGGCACGCTGGCCCCGGCCCGCGCCCTCCACCAGGGCAGTGGAGTGTGGGCGCCCTGGTCCGGCTCCGACGCGCCATGGCCCGGCACGGGGCTGGCCGCCCTCCCGGTGTTCAACGGGAAGCGCAGCATCGGCGCGCTGACCGTCCTGGTCGGTGAGCGGGGCGAGCCCACCCCGGGACACTGGGACTTCCTGCGGGCCGTCGCCGCCTGGACCGAGGACCGCATGGCCCAGGCACCGCCGCCGTCCGGGCCCACGCAGACGGACCTGAGCGGTGAGCGGCTTCGGCAGGCCCTGAAGGAGGTCCAGGTCGGCTCGTGGGACTGGGACATCGGCGGCGGCGAGCTGATCTGGGACGAGGCGGCGCTGGAGCTGTACGGCACCCGGCCCGCCGACTTCACCGGCCGGGTCGAGGACTGGATGCGGTGCGTCCACCCCGACGACCTGGCCCCGACGCTGGCACTGGTGGACCGGGCGATCCGCGACCACACCGTGTTCGAGGCCGAGTACCGCGTACGGCGCCTGGACGGCACGTACGGCTGGACGCAGGCCCGCGCCCGGGCGACGTACGACGAACACGGCGAACCTCTCCGCATGATCGGCGTGGGCTGGGAGAGCAACGAGTCACGTACCGCCCGCGACGCGCTCAGCCGGGCCCTGCGGCACATGAGCGACGGCTTCCTGTCGGTGGACGACGAGTGGCGGATCACCTTCGCCAACCTGGAGGCGGAACGTCTCCTCGGCTTCTCGGAGGAGGAGCTGTTCGGACGCCTCCTGTGGGACCTGCCCGCCGCCCGGCGCTTTCCCGGCCTGGAGAGCGGGTGCCGTCGGGCCGCGGCCGAGGACAGACCAGCCGGCTTCGACGTGCAGATGTCGGATTCCGGTCAGCGCTTCCACCTGCGGCTGGTGCCCGGGCCGGACGGGCGCACCCTCTACTTCCAGGACGTCACCGAGAAGCGGCGGCTGGCTCAGGAGCGGGAGGCGGCGGAGCGCGCCGCGGCCGAGCGCGCGGTCCGGATCGCGGAGCTGACCACGGAGCTCGCCAAGGCGACCACCTCGCGTGACGTGGTGGACGTGGTCGCCCGGCGCGTACTGCCGCCGGTCGGCGCCGCGGGGCTCCTGGTCCAGGTCATCGAGGGCGACCGGCTCCACCACGTCGGAGCCGTCGGCTATCCGGACGAGTTCCTCGCGGGCGTCGACAACCGCCCCCGGGTCATGGGCGACCCGGCCTGGGGCCCGATCGCGTCCGGCACACCGCTGTTCCTGTCCTCGGCACAGGAGTTCGCAGCCCGCTTCCCCCATCTGGCCGACCTGCCGGAGCGCCTCGGCAACGAGGCGTGGGCGTTCCTGCCGCTGACCGCGTCCGACCACACCTTCGGGGTGTGCGTCGTGGCCTTCGACCGTCCGCGGCTGCTCACCGACGAGGAGCGCGCGCTGCTGACCACGATCAGCGCCCTCGTCGCCCAGTCCCTGGAACGGGCCCGGCTCTACGACGCCGAGCACACCCGGTCCCGCGAACTGCAGCGCAGTCTGCTCCCCCAGGGGCTGCCGCAGCTGCCCGAGTGCACCGCCGCGGCCCGCTATCTCCCGGCCGGGCGGGGCGCGGACGTGGGCGGCGACTGGTACGACATCATCCCGCTGTCCGGTGGGCGGGTCGCGCTCGTGGTCGGCGATGTCATGGGCCACGGTCTGCCGGAGGCGGCCACCATGGGCCGGCTGCGCACGGCCGTGCACACGCTGGCCGATCTCGAGCTGCCGCCCGACGAGATCATGGGCCACCTCAACGACATCGTCGTCGGCATGGGCGAGACGTCGTACGCCACCTGCCTCTACGCCCTCTACGACTCCACCACCCGGGTCTGTTCCCTCGCCCGGGCCGGGCACCCACCGCCCGCCCTGGTCCACCCCGACGGCACCGTGTACTTCCCGGAGCCGGACGCCGACCCGCCGCTGGGCGCGGCGGAGCCGCCGTTCGAGACGGTGGAGCTGGAGGTGTCCGAGGGCAGCCTGCTGGTGCTCTACACCGACGGCCTGGTCGAGTCGGCGAAGCGGGAGATCGACGAGGGCATGGCCGAACTGGCGCGGATGCTGAGCACGGCGCACGAGAACGGCACGGCCGTGGATCTCGAGCGCCTGTGCGACACACTGACGGCCGGCCTTCTGCCCACCGAGCAGCGGGCGGCCGACGACGCGGCGCTCCTCGTCGCCCGCCTGCACGCCCTGCCCGCGGACCGGATGGCCTCGTGGCCGCTGCCCGAGGATCCGAAGGCGGCCGGCCAGGCCCGCCGGCATGTGCGCGAGCAACTCTCCGTCTGGGGCCTGGACGACCTGGCCACCACCACGGAGCTCCTGGCCAGCGAGCTCGTGGGCAACGTCGTCCGCCATGCCAGAGGCCCGGTCCGCCTGCGTCTGCTGTACGGCGCCGAGTTGATCTGCGAGGTCTACGACGGAAGCCAGACGATGCCCCGTATCCGCCGTGCGACGGAGACCGACGAGGGAGGCCGGGGGCTGCAGCTGATCTCGGCGCTGTCCGGGCGGTGGGGCGCACGCTACACACCGACCGGGAAGTGCATCTGGGCCGAACTGCCGTTGCCCGACGGCCGGGACGGGCAGCCGGCCGACGAGGCGGAACTGATGCTCCTGCGCGCGGCCGGACTCACTGGAGACTTCGAGGGAGACTGGGACGCGCTCCTGTGACGGCGTCCGCGAGGCAGCCCGCGCCGCAGCGCGAAGATCATGACACGTATGCTCCCGCACATGGTGGAGCATCGAGTGATCGACGTGAACGGGATACGGCTGCACATCGCGGAGGAAGGCGAAGGCCCGCTGGTCGTGCTCCTGCACGGCTTCCCCGAGTCATGGCACTCCTGGCGCCACCAGTTCGGACCGCTGGCCGAGGCGGGCTTCCGCGTGGTCGCGCCCGACCAGCGTGGCTACGGGCGCAGTGACCGTCCCGCCGATGTGGACGCCTACAGCATCCTCCACCTGGTCGGCGACGTCGTCGGGCTGATCCACGCGCTGGGCGAGCAGAAGGCGTACGTCGTCGGGCACGACTGGGGCGCCCCGGTCGCCTGGCACACCGCACTGCTGCGGCCGGACATCGTGCTCGGCGTGGCCGGCCTGAGCGTGCCGCCGCCCTTCCGGGGCACCCGGCCGCCGCTGGCCGCCATGGACAAGATGTTCGACGGCCGCTTCTACTGGAACTACTTCAACCGACCCGGTGTCGCCGACGCCGAGTTCGCGCAGGACACCCGCACCACACTGCGGAAGATCTTCTACATGGCGTCCGGCGACGCTCCCGGCGCAGGCGCGGGCAACCAGCCGCTGATCGAGCCCGGCCAGGGCTGGCTCTCGGCCATGCCGGACCCCGAGGTGCTGCCGGAGTGGTTCACCGAGGAGGATCTCGACGTACTCACGGAGGGCTTCTCCCAGGGCTTCACCGGGGCGCTCAACTGGTACCGCAACCTCGATCGCAACTGGGAGCTGACCGCGCCCTGGCACGGCACCGTCGTCAGCCCGCCCGCCCTGTACGTCTACGGCGACCGCGACCTGGTCCCCGCCTTCCCCGGCACGCCCGCACTCATCGACCGCCTCCCGGACCTGATGCCCAACCTGCGCCGCAAGCCCGTCAAGTTGGCGGGCTGCGGCCACTGGACTCAGCAGGAACGGCCCCAAGAGGTGAACGCCGCGCTCATCGGCTTCCTCACCGAACTCCGGGGCTGAGCACGTCACTTGCGGCGGAAACTCGGTAGAGCCGGTGCAGCACCCGGTCGCCCTGGATCACGGTGTGCGGACCCTGGAGCAGACGCCGGCCGTAGACCGGTCCGAAGTACCGGAGCGGGCCGACCTGATCGTCCGCGTCGGCGATGAAGCCGTCCAGGGAGACCCGGCACACCGCCGGTGCTCATCGCTGTGCCACCGGCTCAGTGAACCGACAAACCGCCGTCGACGAAGACGGCCTGCCCTGTGACGTAGGCGGAGGCGGGGCTCGCCAGGAAGACCGCCGCACCCGCGAAGTCCTCGGCCAGACCGTTGCGCCCGACCATCGTGCGGGCGGCCAGCGCCGCGACCTTCTCCGGGTCGGACGACAGTCTCGCGTTGAGCGGCGTCATCACGAAACCCGGCACGAGCGTGTTGCAGGTGACGCCGTACGGCGACCACGCCTCGGCCTGTGAACGGGCCAGCGACTCCAACGCCCCTTTGGACACCCCGTAGGCCCCGCTCTGGACGAAGGCCCGGTGGGCCTGCTGGGAGGTGATGTGGATGATCCGTCCGAAGCCACGTTCGGCCATGCCGGGGCCGAAGCGCCGGCCCAGCAGATAGGGCGCCTCCAGGTTCACCGCCATCGTGGTGTCCCACACCGTCTCGTCCAACTCCCCCATCGGCGGCCGCAGGTTCACCCCCGCACTGTTGACGAGAATGTCGGGCTCCCCGAAGGCCCCGACCGCCTCCTCGGCCGCCGCGCGCACGCCGTCGCGGGTGCCCAGGTCGCCGCTCACCCAGGCCGCCCGGCAGCCGTCGGCGGCCAACTCGTCGACCGTGGCGGCCAGTTCCGCCTCCTTGCGGGCCACCGCCACGACACTCGCCCCGGCACGGGCGAGGGCCCCGGCGATGGCCCGCCCGATGCCGGAACTGCCACCGGTCACCAGAGCGACCCGGCCGTCCAGCGAGAACAATTCGGAGAGGTACGTCTGCGAGGTCATGCCCGCACCCTAGACAGAGCACGGGCCGTGAAAGGGCGCGGGGCACCGGGCGCCGAGACCCGCCCGGCAGGGCCGAGCCGGTGTCTCAGCTGCCGGTGTAGCCGAGTTGGCGCCTCATGTACGGGGTCATGAGGGTCTTCGCCTTGGCCAGTGCGGAGGTGCGGCCACCGAGGACCGCGCTCTCGCCGCCCGGCACCGGCAGCAGGGTCAGCCCGTCGGCCGCGCCGAAGGGCACGATGAGCGGGGTGCGATGGAACGGCCGGTAGAGGCGGGGCTGCTTACGGTGCTTGCCGGAACTGTTCAGGTAGGCGCGGATGTTCCAGGCCGCGAGGTCGGCCTGGGCCAGCGCGGCAGGGGTGATCTTGAGCTCGGTGGCGTCGTTCACGTCGCCGACGGCGAAGACGTCCAGCCGGCCGTCGACCCGCAGCGCCCGGTCGACCTTGACGTGCCCGGCCCCGTTCAGCCAGTCACCGTGTCCGCCCAGCCGCAGCCAGAGCGTGTTGGGCGTGGTACCCGTCGCCCAGAAGGAGAGGTCCGCCTCGATGAGGTTGCCCCGCGCGTCGCGATAGGTGCCGAAGTCGTTGCCGGGGGACATGAACGAGTCGAGCCGTACGTCCACGTCGTGGGACTCCAGCCAGGCCCGCGCTCTGCGCCCGGCCCGCTCGACGCCCGTCGCGTGCAGCAGCGCCCTCCCGGAGTGGGCGAGCGTGACCCGGGCATCCGGCCGGGCCAGCCGTATCTCGGCACTGAGCTCGACGCCGGAGGGGCCGCCACCGACGACGAGGACGTGCCCGGCGGTGGCTATCTTCCGCTGGTGCCCGGTGAAGGACTTGACGGACTCCTCGATGGTGGTGCCGGTGAAGCGAGCCGGTTCGGGGTAGTCGGCGCCGGTGGCGATCACCACGACGTCGTACGGAAGCCGCTCCCCCGTCGCCAGGACGACCTGCCGCTCGGCGGTGTCGACACGGACCGCCTTGCCCACCGCCACCCGGCCGTTGCGCAGCAGTCGGTCGTAGGGAATGAAAGGGGTCGCCGACCACTCCGGGCGCACACCCGCGCGCAGGGAGGCGATGCGGTGGAAGAAGACCTCCTTGCGGTCCACCATCGTGACCCGTGCCACCGAGTCCAGTCGTTTCGCCAGCCGGACACCCGCGTAGCCGCCGCCGATCACCACTACGTCGCCGTCGTGCACCACGAATCTCCTGTGCCTGTGGGGGGAAGCGAGCGACGCGATGCGTGAGCTTCCTCGGCCACTCGGACTGCCGACGCAGCGTAGCCTTTGAAGTTTAAAGCTCGCCGCGGGGTCATGTGGGCATTCTGTGAAGCATGATGCGGATGCCCGCTGCCGCTCGCCGGTGCCTGATCCGGCTCCGGCGAGCCGGGGAAGAGGGCTTCCACGCTGCCGCGGTGGATGGCGTGGAGGAGAGCGCCGGACTCCTCCGGGGCGAAGGGGAAGTCGCTGCCGTAGAGGATGCGCCCAGGTGCGGCGCAGGGCAGGAAGCCTCCGGCGTGGGAGAGGATCACCTTCGTCCGGATGTGACGGCCGACCCGACGCGGTCACACCGAGGCGCGGGCCACGATCCGTCCGGCCACGGGGGCCAGGCCCTCGGTGTCGATGCCCAGGGCGTTGCGCGCGGCGATCCGTCCGAGGACCTCGGCGTCGATGTGGACGGTGGTGAGCGCGGGTGTGGACAGGGAGCCGTACTCGGTCTCGTCGAAGCCGATCACGGCCACGTCCTCGGGCACCCGCACCCCGAGGTCCCGCAGGGCGGTAAGGCTGCGCAGCGCGATGTCGTCGTCGAAGGCGGCCAGGGCCGTCACCTCCGTGCGGGTCGCCAGGAACGTCTCGACGGCGGCCGCGCCGGCCTCCCGGGGCCTCGGCACCACGAACCGCTCCAGGGGCGGAAGTCCCAGCCGCCGGGCGGCCTCCTGGGCGAATCCGAGCCGGGCCTCGGTCAGCGGGAAGTCGTGGTCGGGCAGGGCCATCGCGATCCGGGTGTGCCCCCGTTCCGCGAGGTGTCCGATCTGCAGCGCGGCGTTGGCGGCGAACCCGTTCTCCCAGTCCTCCGCGATCGGCCCGTGCACCGGCATGTAGACCTCGCCGAGCCGCAGCACCGCCCGCGGCGCGATGGTGTCCAGGACCTTCTGCGTGGCCTCCGGGATCGAGTGCCCGTGCCGGACCAGCAGGATGTGGTCGTGTGCGGCCAGTTCCTCGTCCAGGCCCCGGACGTAGCTCCGGGAGAAGTTGCCCTCCATGCCCCAGTCGACGTTGAGCACGACGATGCGCGAAGAGCCCTCGCGCAGCGCGCGGGCGATCCCGTGCGGGACGTATCCCAGCTCGTGGGCGGCCGCCGTGACCCGCTCCCGGGTGGTCGCGGAGATCGTCTGCCGTGGGTCGTCGTTGAGTACGAAGCTCACCGTCGCCCGTGACACGCCCGACGCCTTGGCCACGTCGCTCAACGTGACCCGGCCCGAACGACCCATGTCGGCACTCCCGTCCGTCGGACTTGCCCGGCTGCTCGCCCCGCGGAGAGTCACCACCGAAAGGGGCGGTGCCCCTGCTCCAGAACGATTGAGCGGGTGGGGCGGAGTCTACGCAACCAGATCGTTCCGGAGCCGACAGCCGCGGCGACTTCGCCGGCGACCCGCGAGCGGTACTTCGGGCGATCGTGGCGCCGTCGATCCTGGCTGCGTGAGGGTCATGCCGGGCTTTCCTTCCGGAAGCGGGCGGCCCAGTCGGAAGTGGCCTTGAGCCCGCCGAACGTATAGAAGTGGATTTTCAAGTCGCCGTGGCGGGCGGGGACATGGGCCGCCGCGAGGTCGCGCAGAAAGCGGTCGGGTCCCGCGGTCCCCATGAGGTTGGTCAGTGAGAACCCGTATTTCCTGACGACGGAGGCGCCGGTGCCGACGCCGAAACGGGCCGCGTACGACATGAGCCGGCGCACTCCGGCGGGCCCGGGCACCCCGATCCTGACCGGGAGCCCGATGCCCCGGCGGCGCACCTCTTCCACCCAGGCGAGCACCGGATCGACGTCGAACCCGAACTGCGTGGTGATGCCGCCCTCCAGCGGCTGGGCGGCGAGCGCGGCACGCTTGTCCTGCAAGGCGGACCAGAGCGAGCCGCCGTCGATGGCGGGGTGGCCTTCCGGATAGCCGCTGATGCCGACGTTGCGCACGCCGTACTGCTGCAGCAGCCCCGTGTCGATCAGGGACAGGGAGTCGGCGTAGGGGCCCTCGGGATGCGCCGGATCCCCGCCCACGACGAAGACGTTGTCGGACGTGCCGTCGGTGTGCAGGCCGGCCAGAAACCGTTCGAAGTCCTCGCGCGACCCGAGGCGTCGGGCGGATATGTGGGGTACGGGGACGAAGCCGAGCCGCTTGACCGCCCTCGCCGCTTCGAGTCGCATCTCCAGGTTCTCGTTGCCGAGGAAGGTGACGTTGATCCGGGTGCCCTGAGGGATGGAGTCGCGGGCTTCCTCGAGCTTGGGGACGTCCTTGCCCGTCATCTCCAGGGAGAAGTCCTCAAGTAGCGTGGTACTGACCGCTGTTCGTACCGTGGTCGCGGAATTCATCGTCTTTCGTCTCGCTTTTCGGTCGGCCGGCGTCAGCGGTTGCGGCGGTAGAAGGTGCGCGCGTGCTCGTTGAACGGCGAGGGCTGGACGGTGGCGCGGATGCGGGGGAACCCGAGGTCGGCCCCGGGGTCGGTGCCGGGACCGGGGTGCTCGCCCCAGACCACCGTCACCTCGGTGCCGGGGGCGGCGTGTTCGGCGCCGATCAGGGTCTGTGCCAGCACGGTGCCCACCGGGTCGACCGACGCGCACTGCATCGTGATGCCGACCAGACCGGACGCGTTCTCCACCCGGTGCCGGGCGTAGGTGAGGACGAAGCCCGGGTCCTCGCCCTGTCCGATGGCGGTGCGGACGTCTTCGGGGTCGAGGACGAGGGTGACCTTGCTGCGCAGGGGCCCGTCCTTGGCCTTCCGCAGGGCGTCCCGGCCCACGAAGTCATGGTTGAAGGAGATCATCTTCCCGTAGCCCAGTTCGTACGGGGAGACGTAGTAGTCCTCGATGTCCTCGGAGAAATGGCTGCCGTTCAGCGGGCGCTTGCCCTCGATGCCGAACAGGGGCAGGTACGTGCGGTATTCCAGCAGATCCGGGTCGGTGTAGATACCGGGCACCGGGGAGGGGATCCAGCCGCTCTCCACGCTCGGTGTGGCATAGGCCAGGGCCCCGACCTGAACGAGGCCGAGCGGCTCCCCCGCCTTCAGGAACGCCTCGTGGACGTACGCGCCGTGCTCCCAGGGACCGATGAACTCGAAGCCGGCCTGGCCGGCCATGCCGTGGCGCAGGGCGCGGACGGGGCGGCCGTCGAGGACGACGGCGGCGGAGTGGAAGAACTTCGTCTCCGGCAGCGGGCCACCGAAGGCCCGCTCGACGAGTTCCGTCGCCAGCGGGCCCTGGATCTGATACCGGAACAGCTTCGGATCGCCGCCGCCCGGACGGAAGGCGGACGACGGGTCGGTGACGAAACCGACGTCGTAGCCGCCCTTCTCGGCGTGGTACTGCACCCAGTGCTGCGCGGCCGGGATCCCGCTGAGCAGGTACCTGTCCTCGCTCTCGCGGGCGAGTATCCCGTCGGTGACGATGTGCCCGTGCCGGGTGACCGGCACGTACTGCTTGGCCTGCCCGATCGCGAACTTCTCGAAGTTGTTGACGCCGTGGTCGGCCAACACCCGTGTGGCGTCCGGGCCTTCGATCCACGTGTCGTACATGTGGTGCGAGAGGTTGAGGAGGGCCACGCCCTCGTGCCATGAGGCCTGCTCCTGGCGCCAGCCGGTGTACTCGCGCTCGACGACCTCGGGGGTCCACGGCTCGGCATCCGGCTGCCACAGCAGTTTGACCGGCGATCCGGCCCTGTCGATGCCGTCCTGGAGGGAAGGGGTGGCCATTGCGGCTCCTCGCTTGTGGTGATCTGGCCCTGGAGGGAAGCGGGAACAGAGAACTGGGAATCTGGGAAC
>Ga0307512_10000998_pt1 | contig 41632 bp, 37 predicted proteins | sample 14_EM_MG_FD_200267 | JGI IMG/M metagenome (GOLD analysis project Ga0307512, IMG submission 200267) | Populus trichocarpa ectomycorrhiza microbial communities from riparian zone in the Pacific Northwest, United States - 14_EM | ecosystem: Host-associated > Plants > Roots > Unclassified | place...
ACCAATATTGATCAGAGAATTCAGAGCTTGGTAAGTGAATTATGCAGCTTTGCATGGCGCATCTTTTGGTGGTCTCCAATTTTCGATATCTTCAAAACTTGGCAAGTGATGGTGCAAAACCATGGGTTTTCAGCGAAAAATCACTGTATTTTCAAAGCCGCTTGCTGAGTTTTGAAGATATTGGAAATCGGAGACCACCAAAAGATGCGCCACGCAACACTGCATAATTCACTTACCAAGCTCTGAATTCTCTGATCAATATTGGTGGACTTAATTGAGGGAACCATTTGGGAAAAACCGTAACAGAACCATCAGGTTCCGGGTTTTCTTCGACCCGCTATAGTAGAAACGGTCCCAAAATGGAACCGTTGGTAACACTAACATTGATAACCAGTCACCAAGTACAATTTGGTGAACCAGCAGGAGCCTTACATGGAGTTGAGTAAGTCCTCGATGTGTGGGAGGGGATCACCATCCTTGATAGTTATGGAGTTTACCGCATGATATTCGATGAACATATGCAGCGTACATTCAGGCTTGAGCATGCATCACACTAGTGAGCTGAAATACTGGGGAGAGGGCTGCATCCAAACATAGCGAATTGCCTGGTGAACCTACCTCTGAAGCTCTGCGTCTTCCTGTAGAGAGATGTGGTATGGTGAGAGGAACGATATTGTCCCATTGTGGTCCATTGTGATTTCGAAATCAGCCTGGTTTCCTTCATGCATATTGGCATAAGCAGGATCGCCGAAAACGACGTGGAATTCTGTCAACACCTCGTGAAACTCACCCAGCAGTTGATTTGGCAGAAGTGTGTCGTCATCACTGCCATGGTGAATTGCAATAAAGAAGGCCCATTTCCACAGGCAGGCAGATACATTTTCAATCTCTGCCTTCTGTATGATATGGTTGCCCATGAAGGTGGCCTGCTCCACAATTCTTTCGTTGACATCAATGGGGCATAGCCCTGGCAAGCAGTGTAGTTGGCCTTCCTCAGTTTTCACCCAGAGATTATCGCCAATCCACATTTTGTTCCTGTCATGGTCGATTTCATAATGAAGGTATATATGGCGCATCCATCTTTCACATCGCGTGATATCAAAGCAGTTGACATCATAAATTACACATTCTACCTTATAAACATATGACCCACCAAGTAGCAGTTTCAATTTGACTCCTTAGTGTGTCTCCATACCATCCTCTCTGTTGACAATGGCTGTCTCCATGATCATCCATTCTGCATTCTTTGCACTCATCACAGCCCAATGGCGTTTTTGTCCATCAAGGAACTTCCGACACACATATTTCTCCAACGCACCATCATACTTCACTACTCTTGCCATGTTGCTGCTTCACCATCCCGCTTCAGTTTGATATCGTATCTTTCCTTTGAACCGTGGTACATCGACCACTGCGTCAGCTTGATGACTCACTTTCAACTCGTGGTAACAGGTGAAAAACTTGAATTGACTATTAGGCACCACTTTACCACCCTTTTTTGACGATACTATACATCAAGGTATATTCATGGGAGGTATAGCCGCAGTGACAAACCTCCTTTGGCTTTTCCTGTCTCAGTGTCCGACTCTGAGACACTTTGTACCTCGCTCTCCACCTCACTGTGCACTTCCCACTAAGCCTCATTCTCCTCACCAAGCCATCCGCTCTTCTTTCGACCGGTTGGAGCACCTCCCCTCTTCTTGTCGTTTTGTGGGCTTCCAGACTTGGCTTTTGGTGCAACTGTGCCGACCACGGTTTGTTCAAGTAGCTTCTTCATCAAGTCGTGGTTTGGGCAATTGCAAGATATATGATCAACCTGACCACGGCTATAGCAGGATACGCAGTCGTCTTGGGCCGTGCCAGCTATGCTAGTTGTATTAACTTTCTTAGACTTCATTTTCCCAGCTGAAGCTTTCATCATAGTGTTGGTGTTTGTGCTGGATCCACTTCACAGTTGAGACTTTTTGAGAGATGTATCCAACGCAACAAGGTACTCCCAGGGCTGTTTGAGGGAATGAGTCCTATTGTGCATGCCAATATGACAAACCAAGTCTTCATCGAATTCCTACTTGCCCTATTTGATCCGGTACTGATATGTGTTGGCTGACATGTCGGCGGTCATCAGCAGGTGCGGGTCCAACCTTGGAAGGAGGCAATGGAAATGCTCATTGAATTCAGTGACACGTTCTCCCTTCCTAGGTTTAGTCCGTCACATTCATGTTTGACTGGGTCCAAGGTGTTGGAAGGAATATTCTTAGCTCTCAACCCCGTTCAAAATGTGGACAATTTGATGAGTGTACAAATTGGACAAAGGTGTATGGCCCAGCCTGCTGCGTTGCCTTTCAGCCATAGCACTGGATGCTCTCACCAACCTGTTGTGCCGACCCATTAAGTGGCCTGGGCTAGTGTTACCTACAGTTCTGGACCACCATGTCGGCTCCGGGTCACGGTTGGAACTGAACCATTGCGAAGTTGGCAGCCCTGGTTGTCAATAAACCAGAACTGTCAATGTGGGTACGGTTGAATGGAAGTCACCCAACCTGTCCAATTTGGGCAGGTTCTCAGTGGGTTGTCCTGTGGCTCCATGTGAAGATTCAGATAATGCTCTTGTTTTTGCGGCATGATAGTAGTATCTTATAAAAATCACTTATTCAACCTCTAGTAATTACTTTTCGCATATTTTGCAGTGTGGGATATTGATTATTTTGGAATCCGAGTTGTTCCTTTTATACATTGTATTTTTGCCAATTGTGGTGGTCAATCATGTTGTTATAAGCTCGAAAATCTGCAAGATTTGTTGATTACCGAACCCACAAGACCAAAAATTGTTGATGCCCCATTGACACTCATTTTCATGATGGGGTAACAAAGATCTCATGCATTGTTTTGCCTGAAAAGGCAGCCATTTCTTCATATATCAATTATTACCACAAAGCTATACTTAGATTACCTGGGATGCAAGACCAAAAATCATTCAAGCTCCATTGACGCTGACTTCCAGGATGGTGAAAGGAGGCTGTCGGTTCCATTTTAGCCCCTAAAGGCGGCTAATACCTCATGAATTGATGTCTGCATCCAGTCACCACTTAGATAACCCAAGATGCAAAGCCAACAATTGTTGATGCTCCATTGACACTCATTGTCAGAATGGGACAGTGACCATGTCGATTGCCCTTTTGCTGATACATCAGCGAAAAGAGACATAGGTTTCTGAGCATGGACTGAACGCCCCGATCCATCAACATATTCTACCGGAATGATCCTAGCGATGTATCCATTCCCTAACACCATTCTTCCAAGGATCCAATGACGTCATTGTGTCATCAGGTTATTTGAAAATCTTGTGCAGTCATTTCAGTTATTTCATTGTGCTTGTTTGTTTCACTATAGTCACCATATTTTGATTCTTTCGACAGTGTTTTAAACGGTTCCATCGATTTCGAGAACGTTCTGTACAATTTCAACCCTTCGGACATCGATTATACACAAGCTTGCACAACTCCCATGACAACAAATATGACACCCAGAGTAAACACTAATCAGATTTCAATATATTGCTGCAATGATTACTTCAAGCATAGAATCAAATCATTTACTTGGAGAAGAAATTGAAACAATTCAAGTGAATCGTGTTGCTCGAGTACAACTGCATGCTATCAGGCTGCAGCGTCAGGGGAAGACAGTGTACAGCCCCCTGAGTCGCGCTTATAGGGATGATATAAGTGGTGTGTACACTGACAAGATGTGTACGAAGGTAGCTTCCATCCTGCAATGGTTGCATCAAAAGTAGATGTCTCTCCTTGACAATTACCATTCCAGCAGTCTGATGTATTGGCTCTGTTGCAAACGTCTGAACCATGGCTAGAAGCTCTTCAATGCGTGATTCAGCATCCTTGATGATGCAAAGACACTTCACAGGTGCGGGAATGCATCCAGCAGTCAAACTACAGTGGCTATCTGGACCTGTCTCCATCCAGAGAAGCACTGTATCATTTCTTCGTGGCTTATGCTTTCTCCACCGTGTGGACCAAGTGCAACAAACCATATGAACTGCCTGCTCATCACAATGAAAGAAGTCACCGGAATTGCTACTGTGTATAACTCAATGTATTTCCCATTGCTGAAACGACTGAAATACTGATCGTGATTGACGTAGTCTGTGAAGTCGGCAAATCTCTTGAAGAACCAGGCAATGTCATTGTGTAGCTCCTCTTTTGGCATTGCACACCACTCGGCCAAGTCGTCAAGGGTCTTGGATTCTGGTCGCAGCATTTTCATCATTTGCTTGATTGGTGCTGTGGTTAGAGGCAATTCATTGGGGCAACATTGATTTGCAGTGTTTCCATTCGGCTCTCGATTCTAAAACACCTCATTTCAGGATTCCTTGTGCAATCTCTGGAAGGTGGCCTCGTGACGATTCCATTTTCAGTATGCATGTTCAAAATCCAACATCACTGTTTCTGGGAGTTCAAAGCTTCCATTTAACAGGTTGCCAAGCTGGCGGATATGGTCAGAGAAGTGGTTCAGGAGATGCATCCTCACATAGTTGTAATCTGATTCTTTCACAAGATGTGGTGCAATTTCTGACTCAATCTGCATTATATTTTCATCAGCTTGGCGACTCTTTGCAGCCGCAGGAAGAATGTTCAAACGGGGTCACTCTCCCGTTCCTCTGGTTTCTGCAAAGTAAGTGGCTTGGTCAACGTTTCCAATACCTTCTGGGTAGATTTACTGGCGCAGGATTGCCTGAATACTTCCCTGTGATGACGAATCTTCTCCAGATAAGTCGGTTTGAACCAGTTCGTGGCTTCAGTATGTTCCCGGTACTGAGTCATACTGTGAAAATACATGACGTTCTTGAAGCACAACAGGACTTCTGTGAAGCGAATCCATTGGCTCAGCAAAGGGTGTCAAAGAGTGGCCACGAGAACTTTAACAATCATGCGCCCGAGTGCTTTCATCTCCTGACCACTCCATTGCATCAGCTGGCTATAGGGCTTGTTGAATCGAGCTAAGCCAGGATATGAAGGCATCATCACCCAGAGATGGTTGAATTTCTCAATCCTGAAATGTTGCTTGAGGAAGGACGTTATACAGTTCATCAAATGCTTAATCAACAACGATGGATGGTGTTAAGAATATCATGCATCATAATCATTGTCAGGGAGATGCGCTTCACATTCCTGAAGACGCCTTCTGTGGTTGCAACCACTTGATCTTCCTGATACTGTCTTGCTTCCTGTCTCTCCGTCTCATCTCCCTGAGTCATGAGTATCAACTTTTCAGAGTATTGCCGATAGTCTCTCAACTACGATGACATGTAATTCCTCTTTGCAAACAACGATTCCAGTGTGTCGCACACTGGGCAACTGTGCTTGTTGGGTGGAGCGCAACTGAATGATTTTGATGTAGTCAGCCGTCTATGCACAGATGACAGAGTAACATTGATGCATACAATTGTCAGCATGGAACATAATTGTTCCCATGTTGAAGAGCACGTCGAGACAACTGAAAGTAAGGTTGAAGATCTTCCCCAAAACCTCTGGATTGTGGATCTGTTGTCCCTTCACGGCAGAGGTGTATCAATGTCCTTTAAAGAGATATTTCGGAGGAATCGGAACAAGGGCAACAAGGATGCTCGGAATATTGGATGGCTTTGATCTAGTTGTCGACTCGATGTTTCAGAGACCGAAACATACTGGCCATTCGTTCTTGTCACCCAGATTGTTTTATGACATGTCTGGTCCGAACTGCTTAAGAAAGGGACAATCGTAGCTCTAAGCTGCCGCCATAGCTATTGAAGCAGTCAAAATCATCATTGCTGTGACAAAACTCAGCACACACACTTGTTCATTGCACCTCCATTCGCTTGATTTCACCTCTGAGTAGATATTTTTCTCAGCATCATTGAATTCCATTGCTGGAGCATACGACATATGTTCCCTGAAGGCAGGCTGTTGCATGAAGAAGTCGATGCATTCAACAGGATTGCAGTAAAAGTAATATGCGTAATCATTGTCACGAAGGTTGTTAGGATTGGCCACACTATTGCAACACACTTTGGCCAATTTCCAACCATCGCTGCCCATTGTGTAGGATGTTTTGTTCAATCTTTCCAATCAAGTGTTGGACAAAGTATGTGTGAGCAACGGGTCCAGGTAACACGCCAGCGTTTCAGGTTTTGACCGGCTGCTTGGTTCGGTTCGGTTCCAGACCTGGCCAAATCCCTGACCCGCTGTCTCTTGGCGGCTGTGTTACCCGGACAGGACATACACCTCCCGTTCTTTGGCCGGGTTCTACATACCGCGGAGCCTGATTTTCGCAAACTCAGCATTTTGGCTCCAATTCAGTATTTGAGTTCTGATTGTTTCACAATATGATATATACGTAACAGATGCAGTTTTGCATGCTCTTTCACCTACCATTTTTTACTTTGTGATGCAATCAATATTTGTTGAGTTGCAGTGAAATAATGCCGAAAATTGAGCGTTTTTCACAGTGACCTAACAAATATTGATTGGATCGCAAAGGGGAGAACAGGAGTTGGAAGAGCATGCCAAACTGCATGTTTTACATATATATCATATTGTGATACGATCAGAACTCAAATACTTAATTGGAACCAAAGTTCGGAGTTGGCAAAATTGAGGAACTGGCCAAAAGACCATGCGGTCTGTGCGGTTCGATTTTTTGATTGGGTACAACATTTTGCAATAGTTCCTGTTTGGTTCCAACCCGGACTCGGAAACGAACTGCAGGTTTGGAACCTTTGCCAACACTAGACACAGTGCCACTTCTGCCTGTTGCCATCCTACGGTTCCAGAAAAGCTTGTTGATACCAGCTCGGTTCAAGCTGTGCTTGACGCACCAGTGGATGAATCGATACTCCTCCTCACAAGTAAACGGTGACCATAGATCGATTCCAACCTCGAAGATATTGAAGTAGTCGTTAATAATAGACATCCCGGCTAGAATGTTGTCCTGGTGTTGAGTACCATAAATACATTTCCGAACTGGAGGTTGCTCTTGATGAATACATGCATTTTCCCTCTCTGGTTCCGTATCACTGGTATCATCAGTTGATGTGTGAAGACAATGGTCATGCTGCCGTTCATGAACAAATGGAAGTAGAATACTATCGTGCTCAACTGCAAAACCACCATGTGGGAATATTTGAGCAGAGACGTATACTATCGTTTCTCTGTTGTCACAAAGCAGGTGAGTAATGTCAGCGCCAAAGTAGGAGTACCTCTCTGAGCAGTGAAGACACCGTTGACGTACATACATGTTTCGTTAGTAAAATAAGATGTTGCAATAACATGAAGAAATATTTCAATGATCCTTTAGCTACTCATACCATTGAGAGCTGGCTGGTCCTTGGACAAAGTTGCACTTCAATTTACTTTTTCCAAAACAGGGTCCAACCACTCCAATACAATGTCTCTCATCCTCCTTCTCACGTTTGCAAAGTGTTTAATCGCTCTCTCATTTTCAACATACTTTGGATAGTGGAATGCATACCCGATCTGTGATCAGCACTTCCAGGCGATTGTTCTGCATCCTCACAAGATCCTGCGAAGCCCAATGCCTGATTGATGGTTGTAACTTTTTGTTAAGTTCATACCTTACATGAACTGTGCATGGTCCTTAGATACAACCCCAGCAACATCATCGCAGGGTATATGAACTAGAGCAGGGACAAACCGGTGAGATATGACTGCAGAGCATGCTTTTGGCAGTCTTTGTGATGAACATATGTGTTGAGTTGACGGATCAGGGTGCTTAGATGATGCTAAGCACAATGTGTCCTAGCTGAATAGCAACCAAGATGATGTTGCCGGATCATGGAAACCCCTCCAACCCCATATATATATTCGCCTTGCCTGCCCGCCTTACTGACAATCTCCAGAACATGTGACACACCCTCCTCACCTCTGCTACCACATCGCATCACCCTTGACTATATATTCAACACTCCCAATGGTTGTTTAGAGTAATGAACACTTGACTTCCACGACTCTATCATTGGCCACCTTTGAGAACTCAACGTGTAATCTGATGCCACCTGGTCGCCAAAATCAATTGGTGCAAATGATAGTACAATCCAGATCCCGACTCAACAAGTCCGAGTCTGGGATGAGAATGATGCTATGAGAGTCGGCCCATGGGCTGCAGAAACCACTGGGATCGGGCAGGAGAAGGGTGGCTTGAAGACACAAAGGAATGATAATCAAGCTAGGGAGCGAGTCTGGGTGATTGCCCAGTCCATGAGCATCAGCTGCATGCAAGGTGGCAGCCCTGAGCAATGAGATCTCCTAATCGATCGTTGCAATACTCAAATCAGTGATCTGGCATATAAATGACGATTCTGGAAACAGCACATGCCAGACATAAGTATCCTCGATGGTCCGAAACTCAAGGCAGCACGGGATGAGTGTGCGGAGATTGCACTCCCCAGTAGCAAGAATAGAATCGAGAAAACCCCAACTAAGAAATTGAAATTGGTGCCAGTTGATATGCGATTCATTGCCCCAAAACATCTTTCGCTCTTCCTGATGATGTGTACATACAGAATACAACGCGGAAGAAAGCTCCAGTCACAGGTCTTGGCCGATTGCGGCTGATTGCGAAGCCTCGACTGATATCCATGTCGAGCTACTTAGCTTGACCATTGCCTATGGGGATCCAGACATTGCCTGAACAAGGGGGGGTGAAAACCATGATCAGCAAATTCATGTCATTGGCCTGAAGATCCTAAATCGATACTTCAGATAGTTAAATCACTTGTCGACAAGAACATTGTGTCAACCATTAATGGTGCAATCGCTGTTCGCCCAGTCCACCGCTGGACTATTCGAGAGGTTTGGTTCAGTTGGGACGAAACTCAAGGAGATCGTGGTCCTCACACCCAGAATGTTATCCCAATATTTGATAACAATACTGCTGCGGGACGGGTCAAGCCGGCGATGGAATTGCACAACCCAATTCTTATTTGTGTTGTTGATTGTGCGCAGCACATCTGGTGCGGAAATGCCTATGAGTAGTGGCCACAGCTACCTTCCTCTGGATCGAATTCTGCCACCTCGAGAAGAGGATATGATTGATGATATCGGGGAGGAATGGGAGGATGATGCTGAGATGTGCACCTGAATCAAGAGAGCTTCCAGACAATGAAAACAGGCTTCCAGAAGATTGAAAGGATGCTTTGAAGCAGGATTAGCACACAGCAGCGATACCTTGAAGTCATCCGAATGAGTGCCATGTGCCTCTTTGCCGATTATATGCAGAGTGTTGTCGCGGTTGCGGATTGGGCTTGGCTAGACGATTAAGATCACATTGTGAATCCCGCCGCTGTGGGCTCCTTGGCTAATAGCAAGCGTTGAAGCAGCCACCCAGCCACAGAATTGTTGTTGTGAGGAAGCAATCCGCTGGCTAGAAGGTTTTTCAAGGACTCGCATTGTGGGTGTGTATTTTTCTGACACTTTGGAGGGTGGACAAATGGGTGATAATTTGGAGTTTGTTGGTGAGGTTTGGGTCTCTTTTTGGTGTTGTGTTTATTTTATTATTACATCCATCATGTGCATGCATGAAGGGCTGTGTTGAGAGTCCACGATGTTGGGATTAATCATTGAAGTGTTTGTTTTTTGGAAAAAGCATAGTGGAAGCCATAGGCCTCTGTGTATGGCAATTGTGTCATTAGTAGCTCGATGAGTGCACTCAGATGAACTCAAAATAAATTATTACTTAACCTGAACGTATTTTTGCTCATTGCAATAATGATCTTAATCAAAGTAAGCTGATCAACAGTGCTGTAGCATGCTGATCACCTGCAGTTCTTAGTTCCAAGTTCCCATCCATCAAAGGTGTTGGAAGTGGAGGTGGTGGGAGACTCCAAGATTTTAGAATTGTCAACTAGATAAAAAGATGCATCACAAAGATGCTTTTCATCATATCAACTCTTTGTTTCCTTTACACAATGCTGTAATTCATTTGCTAAAAATTGATTCGCATTTCCCTTGGTCACTCGTATGATTTTTTCGTATTTATCCATGTCAGCCATTTTCAATCATAACAAGAAGTTGCCGCATATCGCCTCCTCCTCCTCTGGTTTCCAGCACCACGAGAACTGGATTATCCATCCATGACCAGGATCTCGCTGGCGATCTCTGTGCCATCCCTGACCGTAACAATGATTGTCGAGAAGACAATTGAGAATCTGACCATGAGCCTCTTTAGCAACCGTCCCGGAAAGTCATTGGCATTTGGCCATCAACAGATTCCATCATGTCAACACTTGAAAAACGAGATGTGCCAACTCAATTAACTTCTACATAAGTGCAACCCATACATGCTACGTGTTGGGCAGTCTGAATTTCATCGGAGACGGAGGATGAACCAAACCCTGTGCCCCTGTCACCCAACACGGGATTCGATGAAGGGTTCACCGGATTGAATTCGCCTGCACATGTAAGTGTCTAATATGGCATGGATCCACACATAGCCAGTGATTAATTGGTTGCATGGAAAGCTGGATATCAGTGGTGATATGAGCTCTTTGTTAAAAACATGACAGGCTTCATGGTGGGTGCAGAATACAATGCCCAGACAACTCTTCCAGGGATTCCAGCAATGGTCATGGCATGTGTGAAGCCTGTAGGTACTAAATATGCAATGTTTGTGCATCGCGTTGCGACGGAAGTATTGAAGATGGCCCAGATGTGTTCTTGGTGGCATGAGGAAACCACCAGAATTGATACAGCCCAGAGAGACGCAGACTCTCCACATGGGTACAATTCAGTGGTCGATGAATTATCTCAACGATTGTTTTCATCACTGACATTATACAGCAGGTTTTCCCAAAGATGACTCCCTGCAGTGCCAGAATAGTCCTCCACTACCGGAAATCAAACAACTTGATTCGTTGATTTCAACAATGTCGCTTACAGAGAACTGGAAAATTGTGGCCTGGCTATTGGCCAAGGATAGGTTTACATGCCCCCCAAACTTTCATGATGTAAGTTCAAAGTTCCCTTCTTGTTTCATTGTTGTCTTGACAATCAATTTAGGGGTGCAAGTTTTGATTCCCAGCGACTCAAAATTTGCAGGTTATTTACTGGTCATACTTGTATGGCGTACAACAAATAGGAAGAAGAGATAGATCATTGATTGATGAAATCAATCTGACTTTGATTGCCCTCAGTACGACCACCATACAAGATTGTCTGTAGGCCTGGAAAACAGGTGACTTCACGGTCCCACCCGAGTTTGGTCCAGTAGGTGGAGCACAACGTAAGGGCCAAAAACAACATTAATCACACAGTTGATAATGCATGCACAGGTGTATTGTGTCATCTTGCTGAGAATCTTCATTCTTCATCACTCGAGGTTTGAGCGAACAAATTAGGCACTATCTGCAGGATGATTACGCTCAGAATCCACTCCATTTGTACGGACCCTGTGATGGCAAAACTTCACAACCATCACAGGAACTTTGATGAAGGCCTTGTTGATAACATCCCAGCGGAGCGGATAGAGCAGCCCGACAATCGTTTTAATTGTCTCAGCAGCATTGATGCTGCTTCTGAAGGTAGCATGCAATTCTCAGCTGTTTTGACTATGGGCTGGTCAGCCATTGCCAGCAGCAGCCAGCCAGTCCCCTGCAGAGACAGCTACAGCAGGAGCAATCATGACCCCAACACCAGCAAACAGCAGTGTTGAGAACACGGGATTAGTCGATTGAAGTATGATTGTAGGCGGTCCAATGTCGATTGGAGGTTAGCAATGGCATCAGTAGTGTTAGCAACAGGTCAGGGTAACCCACCAGCAGTCCGGGTTTGGACTGGAGAAAGGGTTAGGTTGAGTACCTGACCGTTCCAAAAAACCAACAGGCTTTGTCTTCATGGGGTTGTTACCCAGACCGGACATAGAACAGTCGGTTTCATGCTGGGTTAGAACTGATCTGGGATCCAACAATCAGGCTCCTACAGCTTTGGCTGCGATTAAGTTTTTGAGTTCGGATTGTATCTTGATATGATGAACACGCAGATTGTTCAATGTTACGAGCTCTTTCAACTCCAGCATACAGATTTGCAATCTGACTGATGTTTGTTGAGTGGTTGTGAAATAAGGGCAAATAGTAAGCGAAATTTATGGGTTTTCAATAGCGACCCCATGGATATTGGTCAGATTGCAAATCTGCAATCGGGAGGTGAAAAAGCAGCTAAAACTACCCAATCTCCATATTGATCATGTCACGATACAATCAGAACTCAAATACTTAAATCGAGCCAACATTGTGAGGTTGAAATGCCGGTATTTAGGGGGTGAACCCAGCCCAATGGCAACAGTACAGGCTTTCATATCGTGAAACCTGTTTCAATGCTTCGGTTCCGGTCCCAACCCTGACACATAACTGTTCTTGTGGGTTGGAACCGTTGCCAACACTCGCTGCGTTAGTGATCAGCTTCAGGATTTCCTTTGTGTGCTATTGTATACTAGGTTTCATTGACATATCATAGTTGTAGGAAAGGTAATAGAACTGATCAGGTACTGAAATCTATTCTCAAACAGGTGAATAGATGATTGCAATGATGCATGATCCTCCCGGCATGGTTGATTACCAGCTAGGTGTTGAATGATCATGTATCGACAAACTTGATATCGTCAACCACCTCCACATCATCACTATCATTGGTCAATTTAGCCATGAGGATCTGTATAAACTGGAACTACACACCTCATTGAAGGTATGGAGCTTGTACTATCATCATCACGAGGTAAAATTGAATTGGGCCACATAGAAGTATTATTTGAGATGATGGGTGATAGTGCCAGAGGAAGTGTGAACTGTTCGTGAAGGGCTCATTGACACATTTGCAAACACGGGCACACTGCTTGTAACCTTTGAAACTAGCATTGCACCAACTCACAGAACACTCTGAAACGTTAAAGTAAAGACAAATTTCAGGAAACCCTCGAGTTCATTTTTTTGAGATTGTGGGTGTGATAAATCAAATAGATTTATTGAAGGAAATATAGTTTTCGCTGATGTGGATGGGTGATAATTTGGAGTTGGTGAGGTTATAGGTCTCTTTTTGGCGTTTTGTTCATTTTATTATTATATTGGTCATATTCATCTATGAAGGGCTGTGTTGAGAGTTCATGATGTTGGGATTAATGGTTGAAATACTTCTGTGGGAAAGGTAGAGTGGCAGCGATAGGACTCCGTGTATGGCAATTATGGATTTGGTTGCTCTGAATCTTAACCCAGCAAAAGTTCACCCGAACAATATGGGAAATGGGAACGCTTTTTAGCTTGGTACGACATTGATTTTTGTCAATAGAAGCCAGTCAACAACCCTGTGGCATGCTTTTAATCATATCAACGCTATCTTTCCTGTACACAATGCTTGAATTCAGTCACTGTACATGCATTTGTGTTTCTTTTAGTTACATCTATAATTTTTTTGTACTTATCACTCACTGCCATTTTGAAGCATGACACGAAGGTGTCGCACATCTCCTGCTGCTCAACCTCTAATCATCACCAGGAGAAAGAGATGTTCAATCTGTGAGAAGGTTGTCAATGACGATCTCTGCATGATACCCAATGATATCATTGTTCATCATGACGACAATTCAGAATCTGGTGATGAGTCTCTTCTGTGATCGCCCTGGAATGAAATGGGCAAGCGGCTTTCAAAAGATTCCTTCTCGGATACATTTGAAACACAATTCACGACCACTCAGGTATCTCCTCGGTCAGTGCAACCATTTCATTCCAAGTGTGGGGAGGTCAATTTTGTCTGCTAGGTGGTGGATGACTGAGAGCTTCTGCCGCTGGCATCCAAGTAGGTATTAAATCAAGTGTTTAAATAATTGAAATCGCCCACTAATGTATATATTTACAAGAGGAAGGATTCAAATCAACCTGGTGAGTAATGGGTTGCATGGAAAGCTCGAAATCTGTGGCAATATGAACCCTTCTTTGGCGCAGTGACAGGCCTCATTGTCAGCGCAGAACTCAATGCCCAGCCAACTCTTTCAGGTGTTCTGGTGGTAGTCATGGTACCTGTGAAGCCTATAGCTATCAATCACGTGATGATTGTAAATCCCATTGCCGTGAATGCGGTGCAGACCATCTAGATTCATACTGGGTGGTATGAGGAAGTTGCCAGGATTGATCCAGCACAGAGAAACTCAGACCCTGCATGTGCCTACATTTCGTGGTAAATGAATCATCTCAATGGTGATTTTCATTGGTGACATTGTACATCAGGCTGTCACAAAGATTACATGCTCCCATGCAGCAATTGTAAACCGCGGCAAGAACTCAATTGACTCCATTTTTGAATTCTGGACAAGGTCACCAACAGAGATTTGGAAGATGGTAGCCTGGGTCTAGGTGAACCAGAGCTTTACATGCCCCACAAATGTTTGTGTGCTAAGTTGAAAGTTCCTTTCATGTTTAATCATTATCTTGATGATCTATTTAGGAGTGCAAGTTTCGATTTGCAGTGACTGAAATTGTAGATCTTATTCACTGGACAAACTTCCTTGGTATATGACACATGCCAATGAAAGACAGATCATTGGTTCATAAAATTGACCCAATATTGATTGCCCTCACCATGACAGTCATCCAGTATTGTCTGTCAGCCTGGAAACCATGCGAGTTTGCGGTCCCACCAGAGTTTGGTCCAGGATGTGGCGCACAACATATGTGCGATACAAGAATTATCAATCATGTGGTTGATCATGCATGCACAGATGTATTGTATTGTCTTGACAGAGATTTTCTTTCTTCCTTGGATGAAACGAGAGCAAAGAATGATAAACAATATCCCTGGCATGATTGACCGAAGGATCCACTCAACTTGTATGGATCCAGCCATGGCCTGACCTCTCAACAATCAAGGCAACTTTGATGGGTATTGGCTTGATTACGTCCTAGAGCAACTGACAGAGCAGCCCGACAATTCTCTCCATCATCTTGTCAGTTTTGTTGCTGCCAATGAAGCTTGCTTGCCATTCTCTGCTGTTCTGCCTAAGGGCGGATCTGCCATCGCCAGCAGCAGCCAGCCCATCCATTGCAGTGACAGCACCTGCAACAGCAATAACATCGCCAACATCACCAGTATTGAGAATACTAGATGAGTCGTTAGAAGTAAAATTTCAGATGGTGTGATGTCGTTTTGGGGTTAGAAATGATGTCAGCGATCGGTTTATAAATTTTCGTTGAGTGCCATTTCATTCTAGGTTTTGTTGATATATCATAATAGGAGTAAATGTGATGGAACTGATGGTTTACGGAAGTCTGACCTCAAATACATCAAATGATAATTGTGATGATGCCTAACCCTCCCGTGACAGTGGAACTGTAAGCTACTGAGCCCTCGGGTATCAACAAATTCAATATCGTGAACAACCTCTGCATGGTAACAATCATTGGTCAAATTATGCAATGAGTGATCTTGCAAAACAAGAGCTACAGACTTCAATAATGGTACTGAGCAAGTACTATCATCATTGCGAGGGCAGATCAAATTGGGCAACCTAGAAGTATGCCGAGAGATGATTTGTAATATTGCGAAAGGAAGTGTGAACTGTTCATCAAGTGTGCATTGTCACATTTGCAAAAGTGAGAAGACTGGTCATGACACTTGAAATCAGCATCATGACAACTCAAAGAATATTCAGGAATGATAAAGCAATGGTGTATTTCAGGGAAACCTCGATTTCATTTTTTTGAGTTTGTGGGTAAAATAAACTAAATAAATTTAATGAAGGAAGCTTAGTTTTTGCTGATGCTTGAGAGCTTACTTTCGAGTGTAAGTCAAGCAGGCTGGGAGTTTGCCATTAAGAGCAATTAGGAGTGTACAGACAAGCAGGCTGGGAGTTTGCCAATGAGTGCAATTGGGAGCGTACTGTCAAGCAGGCTGGGAGAGTGTCATCATGCACAATTGGGAGCATCCTTGAGAGAATGCCCAGGAGTGTACTTTGCAGCATACTGGGAGTATACTTGGGAGCTTATTTGAGAGTGTCAGTCAAGCAGATTGGGAGTGTACCATCAAGAGCAATTGGGAACATATGGTCATGCAGGCTGGGAGTGTGCCATCCAGTGCAATTGGGAGTGTACAGTCAAGCAGGCTGGGAGTGTGCAATCAAGTTCAATCAGGAGTGTACTTTAGAGTGTACTTGGGCGGATGCAATCAACAGCATCTGGCTGCTTGCATTCAGGTTTGTTGTATGTAGCGTGTTATATCGTATGTAGTGTGATGTATATAGTATCCAGCACACAAAGTCAGATGAGAATCATAGTTATCTAGTTAACTCATAGCTCCACACGACCTCACAGTGCCACACATCAAATATGCTACGAATAACTGTCTGAAAAACAGCTTCTCTATAAGTTACAGATCGTGTAAGGTTATTTTTAGTTGTGGTAATATATACATGAATTGCGTATATATCGATGCTCTTTCATCTCGATAGCTCTGATCTACCATATCTTCAAAATTCATGGAGTACCTTTAGAAAACCCCTCGAAAATTGCCAAAATTACCAAACATTGCTATTTTTCAAGAACCATTCTATCATTTCTGAACATATTCTAAATAAGAGACCAACAGGTCAAAGAGCGTTGAATTGTAAGTAGTTCATGTAAGCATTACTTTATGATTGTAGTTGAACCCAAATACTTAATTGGGAGTGGATATTTGAGGATATTTGATGGGGTATGCCAAGCCATCCAAAAGCTTGAAGCAATGGGTTGTCAGCAAATATAAATCCGTTGTAGAGGTGAGTCCTGCAAGTCAACCAATGAAAATGCTTCATGAAGACAAACCATGTGTATAATATATAGATACAACATCAATATACCCCCTGCAGATAGAAAGGATATCACCAGGATGAGTGCCACTCAATTCAACCTACAAGATGTTCCAGTGGCCAACTTGAAGTCTTTGGGCAGTTGGGATTCCACTGCCCAGAGGTTATACTCTACAAATAAGTATACTATTTACAATGGGTACCTACTGAATCAGTTTGAGTGGTTTTGGGTAGAAGAACCTCTGAAAGGCACCATAGAGGATGTATGACTGGTTTACCTTGTGAGGATTCTATGGCTACAGAATGACCAATGGAAGAGATGCATTGTTCTTTTCCAGGAGCTGCACATTGGAAAGCAAGGCATTGGTCTGCCTTCCAATTGTCTGCTGATAGTGTCTGACCAAGTGTTCCCTATGACTCAGGCTGACTATGATTTGGTTAATATCATGTACAGATGGGCAGACATGTACTGGATTTGCATCCCCAGTACCAAATACTAATATGTCAATAATAATATCAGCCTACAAATGTTCAATTGGTTCAGGCCCAAACCACCAGATACTGGAGGAGCCACACAGACTAACAATCACCATAGCAGGCTAGAGTAATACCGCAGAAATTGGAGTAACTGTGTTGATACTTACCAGGACAATGAGTATGAAGCAGAAGATGAGGAGCAGCAGGAGGTTCAGGACAAGGATGTCAATACGGATGCCAATTAAATGTAGGAGAAGATACAGTCTGTACATGGTGTTACGTGTCCTATTGCTCTGAGCCTCCCTCATCTCATGATATGATCTGTCCAAACACTGCTCAAAGTACCAGGCCTCCAACTCACATGTGATTCATAGCTCAATCTGTAGAAAATACTCGGCCAGAGGCATCACTCCAGGCTATCCCACAATCCATAGCTTGATATGTAAAAATTACTTGGCCAGTGGTATGATTCCTCTGGCACTGCACAGTTCCATAGTATTACATGTCAAGAAAAGCAGGTCCCAGGCATCTGGCTTCTGGCTCTCCCACATCTTATGGAATCTAGCACAACTTCTCATCATTATGTACAATTCATATCATACTGTCCGTGTCCATGTGCAAGTCCATAGGACTTCATAGTGCCACTCATCAAAGATGCTATGGATTACCGGCCGAAAAACAGCTTCTCTGTGTGTTATGTGTCGTGTATGGTCATTTTTCCCGGTGGCCATATTTGCTGGTATCTTGAATTCCTGTGGTATTTTGAGGTAGTCCCCAGTAATTGGAATCTTTCATTTAGTAATACGCTACAATCACTGGACGTTTGGAGTCATGCTGCACTCGGGTAAATGTGGCACTGCAGTCACATCCATAAACGGGGATTTTTTGGCATAGTAGGTATGTACTTAAGTACATACTTAAATAAGTTTCTGTACTGTAGTAAGTCTGTACGAATCGTAGCTCATACTTATTTTGTTGCTGTGTCGTTCGTTGCCTGAGACAGTGGAGGGTTCTCGCTGACCTAACTTTGCAACATTCTCAACCGTTCTCATCTTCCTCTCTTCCCTTGTATACGTCACATCAACATACACAAGCAGCCAACAATAGTAATCAACCGATTTACCAATCATCTAGCAAAAACATGGAACATGAACTTGTCTCGAAGTCTTGCCTCGAACGGCTGGAAGCGACGTCTTCGCGTCCCAACGAGAGCCAAGCTCAGCCCCTTCAGTCCCAGCTGGCTCTGATTGAGCAAGAGAACGAGCACAAAGCCAAGCAGCTCCAACTCAGGTACCATCCTACCCGTAAACCCTGCTGCCCGACGCTCTCACCACAATCTGAAGGCTTCGGGGTGTCAACTGGATTCAGAAAGAGTGAGAATAGCGAAGATGTCTAATTTGTGGTGACATCTCTTGGGCATGAAGTATTTAACTAACTTTCTCTCTTGTTGGATAGTACGAATGCCGACTTAGATCCTTTGCTGTCTGTCACGCATGAAGTCGGGCCTCGATTGGAGATGATTTCACACAACGAATCCACTGCCACTACTAGCAATACGGGTGACAGTGGTGTCGTTACCGAATCCTCTGCTCAACAGATTGATCCCCGCATGACCGGTCCCGTTCATCTTAACTCGCATGGTACTGTTTCCAATGATACTCGAGAGGAATCGAGAGCAAACTGGGCTCAAATTCTCCAAGAGTATCCGCAGCAGTGAGTCCCCATTTTTGCTATAATTATTTCCCCCACAGTACCTGATTGTCATAGTTCACCCGAGTATAACCGTGCAATTATGTTTTTTAATGCCGTTCAAAGGATGCTAGGGCCTCTTCCCAGAACCTCCGAGGATGAGGATGATATATACTGCGACAATATGTTGATGGCATTTGGAGCAAAGTAAGTAAGCTTATCAATTTTTCTGGCTCCCACTCACCACAATCACAGCTCCCCCCAATACATGCACGCAGTGCTGGCCAGTCGTAATAACAACGCCCGCCGTCAAGCTTTCCGGGACGCGGGATGCGATGTGCCTCGTAACAGCCGAATACCAGCTATAGCTGGTGATCACAATCCTCTTGGCACCGTCGCGGTTCTGCATGATGCTACTCAGCATGGGGTCGGTCAGCATAGTACTGTACAGCACCGTGCTAGTCAGAATGGTGCCGTTTTGGTCCAAGACATTGTTAGTGATGTAACGATGTTGGCTGGAAGTCTGCAGATGCCGAGGTACAGTGTTGCTCACGGCAATCCTTTCTCGGGACCTCTCAGTGTAAATTTTCATACACTCGAGGCTCCTGTTGCACCTTACCCTAACATGGTTGCTCAACCCATGCCAGTCTATGTATCTCAGGCTTTTACTACACATCTCGCCAAAGAGCATCTCACTGAGACTCCCGACCTTGATGCCCTATTTGTCCCGGGGACGAACGAAATGGTTCCCCCATTCCCAACTGGCGGAGTTCCACCTGAAGACTTACATCGAAAGGCGTCCTTAAGTAAGAAGCACCGCTTCGTTAACGAGTCACTAGAGCATCTGAACCTATTCCATGCCTGCCGTCGCCACTTTGCCCGCTATTTTTCAATTACGGACCACGAAGCGAGCATTCTTGTGAGCAAGTATTGCGGAATCGAGTCCCCTGGAGCCCAGGATACCGCGTCCAGATGCCTCGAGCGCTGGAGAATCAACTGGCAAACCAAGCTCATCCGAGATCTTAAAGAACATCTTATCAAGCTCTCCAAGACTAATCCGGAAGTCGAGAATATGACCTGGGATGAAGCCCAAGATTTCTTTACAGCCTTGTTCTCAGATGCCATCATGATGCGCGATGCTGTATTCTCCAGTCTCACTGCAGTTGTCGACATCGTTGCAATTATCAATGACGATGGACTCGCCAGAGATTTGTACAAGACGTGGTACCAAAACATCTGCTGGTTCATGATCCAAGATATGGGAAAGATTCAATATGGAAAGTGGGCCACTAGTACCGTTTTCTCGAGACAGCTCTACGAAGATTTCCGCGGAATTGCGAGGGATGACAAGTTCAAGGACCTTGAGGTTGACGATATTCCAATGCCCCAGGAGAACGGCACCACCGTCAAGAGGATGAGCAAGAAGAGAACTGTTAGCAGTGGCGGCAATAACAGGAGGTCCAGCAAGAGGCCGAAGAAGACCTAGAGGAGAACAGGATATGGTTCACGGCATACTGAAAATGTTTTTCGTTGTGAACTGACGTATGGGTGTGTTGTAACTACTACTGATGTTTAATTTGCGGTGGAGGTTAGCATCTCTATTTACTGTACGACTTTCCTGTACTCTACTACTACTGCGATCTTTGTTTTCTCGAAAAGGGGAGATGATAGATGTAGGCCGGCAGCTTTACTAGCTATCAAGAGTTTTTCTTCTAATTTGTTTGAACATTGCAACTTTAGATGACTCCTGTGATCTGAACAAACCCAAAACCATGTAGTATAATTTGGCCTCGTGAATCAAGCTCCACACGGCATGTGAGAAGAGAGTCAAGGACACGCAAAATTATAGCAACGCTAACCATCTAGATGTACTTTTGGTGGTACGCGCTTAAGCAAACCCGACTAACCCTAGCCCAGCACGTGGTTTTCGTAGGAACCTTTCCGTCGCTGTGCACGACACCCCTCATACATCGCACCTAGTCACACCTATACCAACTGCATACCCTTAGATCCGCCCAAAATAACCCATAAGTGGTATATCCTGGCCCTCCTCACATGCGTCGTCAGAGTTTCGGAGAATCTCGCACGAGTGAGACTTGGCACAGAAGCTTTATCAGCGCTTCCACAACGATCTAACTTCGCCTCCCAACGTCATCTATACCCACTACTTCCACCGATCATAGAAAATTCCTAATATCTCATTTGCAGAGGTCAGACACAGTATGCCTCCATTATACGTTCCGAACTCCTGTCGTTAATGCTCATGGAGTCTTTAGGCTTTTAATACTTCGATACACGACGAGCACCTCGATACATTTCATCGTTTCCGCGTTTCACCTTCACGCAAGGAATCTTCCTGAAGAAATACGATCTATCGAGATGCGCCCAATGAGAGCTGAACGCAAACTAGTCCTAAATCCAAAGGTGACCGACTCGAATGAACCGCAGGGAAAATCATCACTTATTTAACTTAGACCATTGCTAAATAGGGTGTCGGACTTTGAATATACCAAACGGCGATGAATTGAATCTATTCAGGAAAATCATTAATGTTATTATCTGCCTGGTCACCAACGTTCCTTCGATGGATTGATTTTCTTCCTCCTCTTCCGTCGGGACGGGTATAAGTCGGAGTCGGGTGGTCTTATATCCGTATGGAGTCTCTCTAGGATCTCTTCGCTGCTACGTCTTTTTAGATTACCTTCAGGCTCACAAGTCCATCTCGGGAAGCACTCAACACAAGACCAACATCACCATTGGTGTACACCGTCACACCATAATCTATATGTGGGGTAGCGGACGGTACCCCGACTAATAGTTATTATAGAGGTACCACTACCACTACCACTACTACCACATCTATATAATTGTCAGTGCGTTGTAAATTATCCCGTCTCTCGAACTATCTAATCATTACTAATGGAAAAGAAAATTTGACGCTACCACAGAGACGACGCAAGTTGCTGGCGATATAGACGAACTAATTGCACTGCCTCGATCTCACGATCGGAGCATCCGGCCGGAGCCTCCGTTTCAAGGGTTCTATCCGGTGCTCATCCTGTGGTTTCATCATCCTCTCTTCCCCCACCTCGCGACTCACTATTTATCTGCAACACCTCTGCCAAAGAGAGCCTCAGTTCGCCACCGAGTTGGGTCTATATAGGTCAGCTACCACCCTGCGATACTTATGCAGTGTATTTGGACTCGATGTTCCCTCTATAGCACTAATACTCTTTATATTCAGAAAGTGAGCTTCCACTGTCTTCAGAGCTGCACTTTAAGCGACTGACGTACTCTATAGCATTACATCTTATAGATATGTGCTCCTCAAACTTTCGCAATTTAGGGCATCGTCCTAGTCATCGTTTTCTTCCTTACGAATCTTCTGGGCGCTGTCGTCGCAATCGAATGTCCCAACAATACCGTCCTCTCTAACTCATTACCTTCATGTCATTGCGAAACAGTCACCAGTCAGCAGTCACCCGCACCACTGCGATAGCAACTGGAAGCAAGCTGATGTGAAGCCTACGACATTATTTTACGACGCTCAGGTCGAGAACGAGAGGCCGCGAATCTTACACGTCATCAAAGATTTGGCAGCGCTGGAAGGACCTCACAGCTGACCTTTCTGCAGTAAAGTGCAGGCCGGAGGGCTAGGGTTTCAAGAGTCGTCGTCATTGGTGGTGTGTCTGTCATATCGGGCCGGGAACCGCCGAAAAATGCTCGGAACCCCCACGAACATTACAAATCGGACTTCCGATGTTCTGTTTAGGCAAGAAACATCGGGTACGTAAGGCACCTCACCTCACCGCCAGTTGGCTCGAGAGACATTACTCAAACACTGCACTCGTTAAGCTTAATTAGGGATATTAAAACAAATTCGCTTACAACAATGCCAGGGTGAATATGGAAGCAATAAGACGCCTCTGGAACTTTACACGACTCGATGTTCGTTCTGGACCACCTCCGGGGGCAAATTAACCTGGCTTGGTGCCAGTTAGGAGACAAGACGGACATAAGGACGGAGAAGCCCAATGGCCTGTGCTCCCCCATGTGCATGGAAGGTTTCTGCAACTTCCATTCCCGTCTGCTGCGTACGCGCTTACGCAGGATCCAACGTGCGACAGTTGGAGTTCACTCACGTGACTATTGTCGATAGCGTTGTTGATTGGCTAACACGGGTTTAGCTATGGATTTAGCGAGCTGCTTCGGTGAGGACGGGGTAGGGAATAGGACGGGAATAAAAGGAATTAGCATTCTCACCCAACCTGTCAGGAACCCCAAAGGAACACCCTACTCCTCAGAAGACCTCATCTTGACGCTCAACTACTCCAGCTTTTGATCGTGCAGATTCAGCGATAGATCGACAGTTGCTTGCGTAGATCATCGATATCGATATTTTCACACCGAAATTCTGACGATACCGCGTCCTTATCATTATTTCCAGGCCTGAAATCATACAACGTCAGTTAAAGCATCTTACCGTGTTTCTTGCGACTGGGAACTGACTTCTGTTAGTTACAATGGCACTCCCACCAACTCCCCCGCCATCTCCACAACCATTACAACCTCGTCCACGATATAACGACCGCCCCCCGCCATTTGTTCTCACATACCGATCGCCGTCGTCGTCATCCTTACCTCCAACTCCGCAAACACCACAGTTTGAACGGTTACCAACACCTGACATTCCGGATGCGCCGCTGGGCATGTTCCCACCGTTAGATTTGCGACCGAAGGCATGAGAGCATGAGAGCATGATTGTTATAATGGATATGCAGTTATGGCAGTGCTGTTTTATTTAGCTCATTGGGGTTTGGCGTTTCGGGTTTTTCATGTTCATGCGGGCGTTTTTTGGAATGTTGTTGGTTATTCGCGATACCTCTCCCTCTCACCTCTGGTATATTGTACTCTACCTGTAGATCGATATTACTACTAGACTACCTACAAATTCTACTCTCATTGACGCGGGTCTGAGTCAAGATGGTTGGTGAACTCGATTGCATTCGATATTATTTTTGGCGATCCGGAGTCCGGGGTTCCTTGGTTCGGATAAAGTCATGACGTATAGCAGGGCGCTCGGAGGGTTTTAGGTCCGAACTATGCAGGGGTAATGAGGCTCCGATACGGGGTGGGTAAATGTATAAAAGGTTGGTTTCCAAGCTGCGTCGTAGAGGGAACCATATAAGGATAGAGCGGAGGGGTGTATAGAGGAGGTAGGTACATTTTCAAATGAAGAGTGAGATGATGTAATGCGTAAGGGGCGAGTGATTGACAGTGATGAGAACGGATTGGTGCTTAACGACATTGATTTCACCTCACCTCACACCACCATCAAGCTGTCGCCCGCCATTTTCGTCCACAGCCGCATCACTCTTGAAACAACATTGCAAATATACCGCCACCGGATCTCGTCCTTCGATAGTCCCCGACGAAGAAGCCAGCCTTTGCACCACCACCAAACGCCACTTCTCCGCCGTCAATAATCCGGTCTTCAATGAATGCGTCGATAAACGCCCTGAAATTCACCGCCACCACCCATTTCACCACCATTAACGCTGCTACAAGTTGAAGTTACCTCGAAAGGTTGGAAGTCCGGTTCCGAGATCTGCACGGTTGCTTAGGTACACTACGGTTGTGTTCTCCAACGCCACTATTATCGATGGCTCATCGCGGGGAATAGATGATGGCAGGATGTACTAACGAGAGCGTGAAGGCGAAAAGGTTGGGAGATTCCGGTTGGTGACATTGTTGGTGGGATGTGAAAAGGAGTTATTGCGGGCAATTCAGCATTCGGGAGGCGATCCCGAACTTCACCAGCCGCTACGGAACTTCGCCTGCCGCTACCGAATGTGAAGCGGAAGAGGGCCGGCTATCGGAAACTTTCCTCGGCGAAGGAAACGCACCCCACCCGACTGGTACCCATCCGCGACTCCTTCGAAGACACCAAACATCGCTTTAGCTGCAAGAGCGTCATTCGTTTGACATTCGGATGAATGCCGTTATGGGGGGATTAAAAACTTTGGCAAAGCCATCCACTAGGTTGCGGGGTATTTATGTTTCACTTTAATCACCGGATTCTCTCTTGATCAGGGGATCCAGGTATTTCGCAGCTTTTGTCGTACGCAAGATTCTACGGGCATATCTGCCGTAGGGTCTCCAGGGTGGACGTTTACTTACCGCGATCTTGTGGTTGAGGTCTTAGGAGGGAATCAGGAAGAGAATCTTGAATTGCTATCATAACGGCTTGCTAAAGCTATAGAATCAACTACCCGCGGCTCAATATCTACAGACGATGAGTTGTTAACCCAGACATCCGTATTATGGGCCAAACGAACTATATATATACTGTGACTGGAGCGTATTCCGGCATAGTTCGATCGTGGTGATAAACCTGCAAATTCCAGTGAAGGCGCGATGTTAGTTGCAGTGAGCAAATTCATTTAAACACAGAGTTAGGTGTCCGGATATTAGAATTTCTCTGAATCTGTTCGCCTTGTGCCTTCCACTTCTCAGCAGTTGCGTGTCTCATTGCCATTTTACCCTCTTTAACACACTTAATGCTTTTTGTTTTAATCATACTGTATTCACTCTACTTAGAGTATGACAGCCCCGCAATCCCCTCCGCCTCCGGGCTAGCCGGCTAGATGGCGGAGCTCCGCTCCTGCTACCCGTCGTCCCCCTCTGACAAAAGAAAGCATCTACTAACAGCGATCAATGAGATACAAAGAAAATGGAACGGAATGAAATCCCCAGGAAGAGGCCGCCGGCTCTTACTCCGCCGCCCGCTTGGGTGGGAACTTCCCGACATCAGTGGCCGCCAGGAAGTCCATTACCGCTTTATCCCACTTTTCCTTGGAGAGCAGCTCAGAGACTTGCACGTGTCGGCATCTGCCCGCTCTCCACCCCGTTGCTTTCCCCACCTCTGTCCAGAGCGTTCTTTGCTGATCTTTCCACCGGCTGCAGTGGCGAAAGAGGTGTTCCCGCGTCTGGGCTCCGCCGCCGCACCACCAGCATTTGTCGTCATCTCGGTGTCCGAACCGTTTCAAGTACGTGCCCACTGGCGCGTGCCCGGACTTCAGTCGGTAGAACCTGGCTGCTAGTGACTTCACACTATTCATTGGGACGGGTCTCTTGCTCCCAGCTTTGCCTTTCAGCCTGTAGCCGTGATGATTGCTGCATTTGTCGGCCTCCCACTTCGCCTTTGCCGCCGTCTTCGCTTCTGATATTCGTCTGGTCCTATTCGCCGCGGAAGTGTATATGCGTTCTCGTACTGTGCCTGCCCTGTGGCCCTCTCGCGCTAGATTTGCTTGGGGATCTGCTTCCTCATTCCCGGGGATGCCGGTGTGTCCCGGGACCCAGTGGATTTCTGTTTCAATACCGGCTTCGCGAAGAGTCCTTGCACTCCGGTTAATCCACCTGGCTAGAGGCTGCCCTGGCCCAGGTTCCAGGTGCTCCGTTCGGCGGATGGCCGCTTGCGAGTCGCTGAAGACCGCCACCTTCGTCACTCCGTGTGTCTGCAGTGTGTCTCCCTTCCTTACTGACTCCCGAAGTGCGAGTCCGATTGCCCACAGCTCTGCATCGTAGACCTCTACACACACATAATGCTCTTTCTTACTGTGCTTTGGTTTTTGCGGGTAGCACTATGTCTGTAACCGCGAGATTATTTTATTACTGACCAAAGGGAATTGTGGCGGGGGAATTCTGACGGTGGCGATGGAATAGAAGATGGTTCAGCAGGAAACCTCCAGAACTCCGAGATAACTTTAGATGATAGAGCGAGCAGTGAGATTCTCTGCAAAAGCTCGATTCTCGACAAAATCTATCCGGTCATGAATCATCATGGATGAGTTCAATATAGTCAAGATGTATGGCACGAACTACCATGTCGAGATGGATATTCCGGAGGATATAACAGATTCTTTTTCCGTGCAACTTCTTTGCCGTTTACTTTATACTTTCATCCAGTGGTATTAAGAGTGGAAGGTTGAAAGAGCGCTTAAAAGGGGTGCGGATGTTGAGGTATTGATTCGAGTTGTGGTTTTTGTTGCACTTTCAATTTTGGTTTAGCCCCATGGTAAGTTGCTGTCGAAGGGGATTAATCTGGTTCTAGTCCAATCTTGGTGCGTCGGTGATGGAGAAATTAATGGCGGACTCCCCTTGCCAACTAGAACCCCTGGATCTAAAATGGCCGGAGTTTCGAATGGTGTGTCCAATGTTGGGTCAGTATTTGCAGGACCGACTTTAAGCCAAATGACGTTTATCCTGCATAAATCAACCGGACATAAGCAATAAAATGTCGCAGAAGGTTTATCAGGTTTGATAGTTTTAAGGAGTGAACCGCCAATAATATAGGGATAAATGATACGGTATAGTAATATGCTAATGCTACGCTGTGCAATAATGGGAAGATGCATTACTTGTATAGAAAGGGCGTAGAAGCTCATCTTCCAATATTTTGCGTGCATCCGTTCCTTTCACTTTTTCTGCTCACGAGTTGAAACTTCCCATCGCATCGTCTACACACGCACCTCGGACCTCTTAACAGCGAGTTCGTTTCCTTCTCCCAACCACAGGATTCGGCAGTCTAACGATACTCCTGTGGCTCTAGTCTGATGTGCACGTAAGGGTGGTATCTGCTAATATCAAGAATGAATGACTTGAAGTGTTTCTTGGCCCTGTCTATCCAGGTATACCAATAAGAATCATGTCCGTCACTCAGATCTAGCTCGGAACTTGGTGGGTCGTAGATATAGCGAGCAAAGTGACAGAATTCATGGGCTAGTGTATCATACACGCTGTTGATGTGAATGAGTGAGTTGATTGTAGGTACAAGAGAGACGGACAAAGGTGCGTCTTAAGTATGAAGAGCATGAGGGCGAGCATCGTGTGAAGTCTAAAAGGACAGTCATGGTGTGAAGTCTAAAGAGATAGTCACGACCGTGAACCTTAGGGCTTCCAGCAACACACGCTCTCTGCTCTCAGAGATTAGTAGGAGAAAGCTGGCGAAAAATGTGGGGAATGTACGACGGTTATGCAGATAAACCTCAGCTAACTTGATTACCCTAATCGATGGATAGGCTATCCTATAGGCAGTTCTTGCTGAAAGTTCCTTGAACTATCTTATAATTATGGAATATCCTCTGCGCTTGTAGTATTTCTGGACGCCGCCTTTGCAGAGTTCTCGATCCAACGCCCATAGGAGGCGCTCTACATAATCCTTTCTTGTTCTAAAAAAGTTCTCACGGGATTCCGGAGCGATGAGAGGAAGTAGTCTCATATTACTCAAGGGCTTCCGTATGGGCCGTTCTGCAGTGCTGCATGAAGTATCAGACTGGTGTCAAATGCTAATGGGAATTCATACGAGGATTGTCGCCCGCCAACCGCGGGTACATTCCACTCACGGAATCCAATATCAAAGATCCCATCGTATCCGACTTCTTCCACGCCGATGCTGTTAGGTGGCTGGCTTTCACCGTCTTTGTCGTGTTCATTATGTTGGTCGTGTTTATCGTCTTCGTCATCAGGAAGTGTCTGGTGAAGGGGAAAGCAGACTATCCGACGCCCGTTTGGATGTTTAACGGTTTGATCGGAAGGGGGGTTTGCGACGACCGAGTTGGTACTATTCTGTCACCAACCGCCAATGAAGATAAAGACAGAGAATTACAACCTAGCATTCATTATCACACGCTCCACTAAGTAGGATCCTGAAGTTACAAGCAGTCGTACCAACTACGTTTTTAGACAGGGAGTATATTGAATCCCCTACGTAGGATGGAGTTGATGTTGCGTTCGAGCAAAGAACCCAGGGCTCAGTAAAGCGGGAACGTTCATGTTGATCCTCCGATGGATTCCAGATGTTTCCATTATTGGAGTGTTGCGATCGTGGCGGTTTCTTTGTCTGATTGATTCCGCGCCAATGGCGGCACTAGTCGGCGGATGGGTTACCCGTCTATATTTTTTAGCGTAATCCACCGTTTTTGTTTTTGTTTTAATCATACTGTATTGACTCTATTTAGAGTATGACAGACTCCTAATCACCTCTGCCTCCATGCAGGCCGGCTAGATGGCAAAGCTCTACTTCTGCCACCCGTCATCCCCTCTGACAAAAGAAAGCAAGAGATTTATGAAAACAAAAGGAACCCAAAAAGGAGAGAGAGACAACTGAACATAACTCCTCCAATCACCTGGGCAGGAACTCCCCGACATCTGTAGTCGCCAGCAAGCCCATCACTGCTTTATCGCATCCATAGAATACAGCTGAGAGACCTACACGTGTTGGCATCTGTATGCATTGCAGCCGGTTGCCTTCCCCTTCCCCACCCCTTTTCAGATCGTTTTTCTGCTGGTCTTTCCACTGGCAGTGGCGGAAGAAGTGTTCCCATGTCAGAACCATTTTACCTGCAATACTACACCGGTAGTATTTATGGTCATCTTGGTGTCTGAACCGTTTTAAGTATGTGCCTACTGGCGCATGCCTGGACTTCAGTTGATAGAACATGGTCCCTAGTGACTTTACACTAGTCATGGGGATAGTTCTCTTGCTTCTGGCCTTGGGTCCACCTTGGCTGGTTGCTTCCTGAATCCTGCTGCTTTCCTGATTGTTCGCTTTTCCTTGTTACTGGCACTCATTGAAGCCTCCAGAACTTCTTCCTCAATACGTGCCCGCCTGTCATCACCCCTGGCGACCTCATCCGCACTCTTCCTTCTCCCATCCACAGATGCATCTCCTGTTTATGTGCACACAACTGCCGATCGTTTTTCTCTCTCTTCCTGGTCTAGACGCACGTCTCACTTCTCCTCCGTTTCACTTTCCTCCTCATCTTCTGCACTGCTTTCAATTTGCCCAACTTCTTGCTCTTCATCCTCGTAGCTGTAAGAACGTGTACACCAGCGTCCGGCCGCGTGAGGATATGGATAGTAATTGAAGGATCACGGTTGCACATGGATCTGAGTGAGAGCGTATGTAGAATTAAGTGGTAAGATTCTCGATGCTGATTTACAACTCGTGGCGAGCTGACTATATAAAACGGTTGTTACCCGGCCCTGGACACATCACGTACAGCTATGCCATTACATTATCCCCCTCTTCAGGCGCAGGCCTCCTGGCTGCATACCTTCGTTCTATAAGAAGCAATGAACAAAACAACCTCCTACGATGTTCTCAGAACCTCCTATTTCCCGCTGCCGATCAGCCCCGTAAGTTAATGGTGACTATTCGGTGGATGCGGCGCACGGGGAAAGTCCACCTCCAGTGACTGAGATCCGGAGGTGGTAAAACCTGTGCCAGCGCCATTTATACCGGGCCGGAAATCCAATAAGAGAAGGAACAGAAATTAAACGCATTTCCTCCAATCCCGAGCCCCAATTGCTCCCTATGAACGCGGCTTCCTCGGGTGCTTTCGGTGAAACTCATCGACTAGCTCCTGGGCATTTTCGAGGTTTTCTGCTGGTTCCCAACTCGTGCGTACGTGGCTGTATTCGGCCCACTGGACGAGGTAATGGAGCTTCCAATATCGCCGTTTGGAGTCGAGAATGCGATCGACTTCCCATTCTTCCTCTCCCGGTTCGTCGACAATCGTCGGTTGCGACTCCGATGGCGGCTGACCTACAACCGGGGGGTGCATCGATCAAGATGTGAAACGTGGAAAACATTGTGATTCCGCATCGTTTTTGGTAAATTTAATTTATAAGCGTTCTGATTGATGATCTTACTTACCGTGTACGGTCCCGCACGCTTGTAATCGAGTTTCTTAGAAGGCCTGGTTGTGCGGAAGTGTTTGGTCGACAGCCACACTCTATCTCCAACTTCGAAAGTGATCTCCTTTCCTCCAGAATACTTCGTCTGTCTCTCCTGGGCATCTAGTAAATTCTCTCGCAGAATTCGGTGAGTCTCTTTCAATCCCTCAAGCACAGCATCCGCTTGGACCTCCGATGTGAGGTTGGCGGGCGCTTTCGGTGCTCTGAATTGCTTCTTGGGATGCCGGTGGTAAACGGCCCAGAATGGAGTTATCATCGTCGAAGCATGCGCGGAGTTGTTGTACGCGAAGTCCGCAAAAGGTAAGAGCTCAACCCAGTTATCTTGCTTATAGTTGCAGAAGGCTCGAAGGTACTGTCCCATGGTCTGAGTTTGACGCTCCGTTTGCCCATCGGTCTGCGGGTGGAATGCCGTCGATAGCCGGTGGTCGATGCTCATATGGGTGCAAAAACGGGTGCAAAAACGGGTGCAAAAACGGCTGGTGAATTTCGTGCCACGATCAGTGATGATATCATCCGGTACGCAGTGTTTGCAGATCACACGCTCGAAAAACATCCGTGTCAGCTCCGGTGAGTCAATATCTTTCCGGCAGGGTGGGTAAGTCGCCATCTTAGTCAATCGGTCGACGACTACCAAGATCCCAAGAAATCTCAATGCCATTGACTTGCGTAGGTCAGTGACGAAATCCATGGTAACTCCTTCCCATGGTCGAAAAGGTGCTCGTAGTGGCAGGTTGATCCTGTGGCGTGCATGGCGTGGTGCCTTAATTCGGTGGCACACTTCGCAGCCAGCAACGTACTTTCGTATTGTGGCATCCATCGAAGGCCAATGGAAATATCTAGATACGAGTTCAGCAGTTCAAAGAGCTCCAAAATGACCGGACTCGGGGTTGTCATGGAAAAGACTTATCACTTTGGTGAGCAGAGCATCGTCCGCCGGCACGTATATCCTCCCTTCGTAGGTCAGAGCTCCTGAGATGATGCTCCACTGACTGACCACTGAGTCCGTAGGTCCATCTTGTCCACCGCTCTCTGACAGATCAGGGATACCGACAATTGGTATATCGACTATCTTCTAGTATACATCGACAGCCAGTGAGTCGGTAGGCTGGGCTGTCTTGATTATTGGTAGGAGATCATTGTAGGATTCAACAGTGCTCGCTGCCCAAGTAGCCAATAGCCTTGCGGTAGATCTTTCATATCCGATCTCACAATCAGGTCATCTAGAGGGTCCATCTGCCGGGTTCTTGCTGCCTTCCAGGTGCTCGATAACGTAATTGTATGAAGAAAGAATCTCCGCTCACCTAGCCTGTCTCCAAGAGAGCACTTTTGACGTTTCAGTACTCGAGGTTCATGTGATCGCACTGTATCAAGACTTTGTGATTGGCTCCTTTGAAGTAGTGGCGCCATTGTTTCATAGTCTCAACGATCGCCAGAAGCTCCCGATCATACATCTCATAACTCTGTTCGGCCGAAGAGTATTTTCGAGAGTAGAAATTGACTGGTCGGAGAGTCCCGAATTCATCGTACAGGTTGAGAATACTGGCAATCGCGAAGCCGCTTGCATCGGTCAGCAGAATCATCTGCTTTGCCGGGTCGAAATGCTGTAGAATCGGTGCTTTGGTGAAGGCCCTGTTAAGTTTGGGAAATGCAAATTCGGCCTCTCGAGGCCATTCCAATTTCCGTGTGATTGGCTGCGATCGAGTTGTAGCCTCCTCCGAAAATCTATTTGACTTCTTCCCGCCAGGTGCTCTTGACTTCAACAGCTCGGGAAGTGGCAGTGTAACCTTAGCATATTTCAGAATGAATCGCCGGTAGATATTCGCAAATCCCAGAAGCACCTGCACATCCCGACCAGATCTGGGAGCAGGCCAGTCCTCGATCTTCGAGATTCGGTCTGATTCCATGCCGACTCCATTGGAACTGATGACAAACCCCAGGAAACCGACCTCTGAGACTCTGAATTGACACTTCTCGGCCTTGCAATAGAGACTGAATTTCCGTAGCCATTCCAGCACTTTTCGTACATGTTCATCGTGCTCCTTCTCATTGTTTGAATAAATGAGTATATCGTCAAGGTAACAAACGGCAAAGTCGTTGATGTAAGGTCGCAAGCAATCGTCAATGTAGGACTGGAACGTAGCTGGCGCATTTGTTAAGCCGAATCTCAGATCCTGGTATTCGAACTGACCGTACTGAGTTCGGAAAACAGTTTTATATTCGTCGCCCTCTTTGATCCCAATTGGCAATGAGATGGTACGCGTTCCGGAGGTCCAACTTGGTGAAGATCCGAGCTCCGCGTAGACTGTCGAGCATCTCCGAAATGAGAGGTTAGGGATACCGATCCTTGATGGTTGCCGAATTGAGAGCCCGGTAATCAACATACAGTCATAAGCTTCCATCCTTCGTCTTCGCAAACAATGTTGAAATAGTGATGCTAGAGAAGCTTGATTGTATATAATCTAAGAGGGCCACAAGGCCATATATATATGGTCATACAAGGGCGAATGCGTACGTACTCATCTATGTATAGATCCGGCTGAACATCATCACCGAGACAGCAATCTCCCAGCCATCTCCCAGCCATCTCCCAGCCTCCCATACGAGCAATCATCTCCGGCCATACAAAGGCTGAGATCTATTTATGCAACATACAAGATCGGTGCTGCTGCCGGTGATGATGACTGCTAAATGAACCCATTGGCTAGGTTTGTTTCGATGTATGCTTTGAGCGTGTTAAGTTCGACTTCCGAGAGATTGTAGATCCGTCCATATGGTATCTGGCAGCCTTGTTCTAGGTCGATTGCATGGTCGATGGACCGGTGTGGTGCGAGTGTTTCAGCCTTGGTCTTGCTGAAGACCTCCACAAATTCCGTGTACTTGTTGGGGATATAGCTCCCGTCGTCCGTACGGAGCATCTGCTCTTCTTTCTCAGTGCCAGCTGCGCGCGTTAGCAGTAATTCGTCATGAGGATGGAGCGGTGAAGGGTAATCCAGGAGACGTGGTACTGCCGGCCGGACACGATGGAGCATGAACGAGGCGCGCGGAGCTCCCTTCGTGACTTGGCGAGCCGGTAGCAGTCATTCAAGTATACCCGAGTTGGGTTCCTCTTCTGCCGCAACTACTGCTGCTGCTCCTGCTCGGTCATCCAGAATACGAGGGTATTCACCTTTCTCGTGAGTCCACTCTACCGTAGCTCCCAGTAATCCAATGCAATCCTCTATTGAGAGAGCGAAAGACCTGGTAATCTCTTCGCTAGCAAGCAGATCGCCAAATGCTGTGGCCGAAAGCGTCTCGATGCTAACACCATTCCGTTCGGGTATACCGAGTTGGGAATCCTCAGAGCCGTGCGATCCCAAACCGTAGGGGGTCCGCAACGACAATAGCCGGTTCCGTGACCAGTCTATCTCCGGGTTCCGAGCTTGGAAGCATGGAAGTCCTAATACCAAATCATATGCCGTTATTGGGACGACCGGTACCTCCGCTTCGTCAACCGGTGCCAAATGGTCGAAGTATTGGGCCGAAATGATCGTTTTCCGGCTGTCTCTGGCATGCTCTATTACATGTCCGATGAGGCCAAGAGTGGTTGTATGTGCAGCTTCGTGTGGTAGCCCAAGTTTTCGAAGCAGTCTTGGGGCCATAAAGATGCTCGTTGCGCTGCAGTCGATGAGTGCTCGTACGCGCTGCATTTCTCTGTGTCGATCTCGTATCTTAACTTAGTGGATTATGTGTGCAGAATCGGGGGTCTCTGTGCTGCAGAGATATTGACTAAACATGTGGGCTCTCGGGCTCTTTAGAATAACCCTCGGTTTTAGTGCTATTCGATGAGGCTGTATCGCCTCCAGTGTTGCCATCAACGCCCGTGTGCCTGCCGCCGGCATTCCCAGCTCCATCTCATCCAGCCTCACTCGCCGAGCCAGGTACCGGGAGAGGTAGACTTGTTTTTTTGCTGCTGGGGGTGGAATGATCGTTGGCGTTTGATTTGGCGGTCGTCGGACGAGGTGGGTAGATTTTGCTTATGGTACTGGGGTTGATCCTGCTCGGCATTTCAGGCCCGCGAGTATCTGGTGCATTCGAAAACGAGATGAGCCTTTGGCTCCGCACCGCTGGCATACACCGGATTCTCGCCGTCGTTGTCGTTCCTTCGTGCTCACCCACGGTGCCGGTGGGCATTTAGATCCCAAACCAGATCTTGATCCAGATCTTGATCCAGATCTTGATCCGGAGCCTGATCCTGAGTCTGGTCCTCCTCCGGAAGGTGTTGATACTGATGGTTGACGAGGTCTCTTCTTTCCCTTCTGGCTGCTGCCTCAGCTCTCAGTTGGCTGTTGCTTATTGGATTTCCTTGGTGTCTCGACGTCTGCCGCTCGGTCGAAAAGTTTGTCGATGGAGTCGAATCTCCCGTTAGCCTTGGTAAAAGGTCTTAACTTCGGCCACAAATAGGGTTTCAGCCCCGCCCAGACTATATCGTAGAGCATGATCTTGTGGTGTTCCTCATCCCAACCGGATTGCCTCCAGTTTCGTCGAAGTCGATTGGCGTATGCGCGTACGTTTCGTCTGGGTTGTGATAACCCTGCATCATTTCGGCATTCTGGAAGAGTAATTCAACGAGCTTTCGCTGCTGTTCAAGCATATCTCGTATATCCGCCATGGTGACCTCGGATCGTACGGTGTCGCCGCGGTCGGTGTCGGCAGCTTGCTCTTCGCCGTGATTGTTGTCTTCGGGCTGCTCCTCTTCCTCATCATCACTGTCGGAATTGCCTTCTTCGTCATTATCAATTTCGGCCTCCGGAAGAACACGTGGGCTGGCGCGTTCGATTGGGGTGCTGTTTCGGCTGGCTGACTTGGAGTTCCACGGCCGATCAATGCCCGAATTGTTTCTGCACTCCCGCGCTCGTTAGCAGTGCGCAATGGAAGTCTATTCGCTCGTTTTGGAGGCATTGGAGTAGTAGTGTTTCTTAGAGTGGAGTTGTGCGCATGTCACGACGCGTCGAATTAGGGGTTAAATCTCGAGATCCCGTGAGAGAAACGTATCCAGTGACTGAAGATCGAGAATAGTGTAAGGACGTGTACGCCAGCGTCCAGCCGTGTAAGGATATGGATAGTAATTGAAAGATCACGGTTGCACATCTGAGTGAGAGCGTATGTAGAATTAAGTGGTAAGATTCTCAATGCTGATCTAAAACTCGTGGCGAGCCGTGTGACGGCCGTGGGAATGACCCGAGCTCTATCGCACCGATATATACACAGCTAAGGATGCAGTCCTCTAGTTACTGTGTAAAATTAATTATCATCTAAATGTAATAGTAGTATTTGTTGTTCTAGTCAGTTCATGGAGGATGTCAGTCCGCGGAGTGACCAGTCAGCTCGCGGAATGACTGGGCTCTGTGAACTGACCAGTCACTTTGTTGAGCGATACAGCCGATTGTAGGGAGAATCGGGATAAAAAATGCTTCTCTTTTCTCTCCTCCGCTGCACAGACAAAATTGACAAAAAGTCGGTCCAATTAAGTCTGCAAGTATTGGGCCAGTCACAAAGTGACGTATACATGTAATATACACACCTCCGACAACACACCACACCACCTTTTAGTTTTGCCAAGACCTCTATCGTCCAATCAATTCTATTATCGTCAGAAAACTTTTGCTTCGGTTTTCGGGTGTTTTCTTCGAAATCAGTCATTTAGGAGCCAAAATGAGTCTCTTCGGAGCCAGAAAGACGTCCACCTTCCAAACAGCATAGGAAAGGGCGGAAAAAATGGAAAGAGAGAAGGAGGGCAGTTCTAGAGCCTCAGTTACCTCCAGCAGCCATATCGGCAGATTACTCGATGAAGTTACGGGTCCGGCTTCGGATCAGGATCAGAAAAGCGTCACGGTGGATAGCGAGGCGGAGTTTCTAGAGAGACAGTATCACGGAACCCAGGAGTACGAAAGACTCAGGGAAGAAGAGAAACAGGAAATGTTCAAATATGGACTTCACAAGGCCCGTATTGAAGATGATTTGATGAGAAGGTAGGATTCCCAGGCTACCTCCAGAGTTGAGTCCGGACAGCTACCAAGCGACTTGGACGAAGTGAGAGCATACTCCGATTTGACGGGAAAAACTGGAGTTCCAGGAATTACAAGATATGGAACTGATGAATCCTCAAATTTATCATCACCACCGGTTACCAACTATGGAGGAAGCGAAGTGTCGTTCCTGTCACAGACGCCACGACAAGCTACTGAATACGAAGGAAGCATTGTTGGCTTTCCACCAAGCGCAATTCCCCAGGACCCATTTACAACACCCAGGGCCAGCGGAAAATCAATTTTGGCGATAAGGTATATTCAGTCGGAGGAAGATACCAGCATGAATGCAGCCAGGGAGGAAGAAGAACGAGAGAAGGGAGTGCCAGAGACCTTGAGAAGGAGCAGCACACCCACTTTTGAAGAAAGCGACAAAGATGACGCTATGACAGAGGTGGAATGGAGGGATGAGGAGATCTACATGACACCTACTAAGAAGGGAAAAAAGCGCAATAAGGGGAAGGGAGTTAGGAGGCCGGTAACGCCCGAACGACCAATCCCGAATATGCCGCAGACGCCAAGCAGGAAAAAGTTGGATGTGGATTGGGCCAAGCCTGCAGAGACGTGGACGAATGAGAATGAGCCAGTTAATCTGGAAGCTTTTGTTGGTGAGTATCTTCGGAACACTAAGGGGCTGAGGGATTTTATGGCCACAAATCAGCTGCATGATGAGCGATATGATGAGTGGTGCCTGAAACAGGCGGATTTGATGGCGTCAAGACAGAATCATACGGATGTGGGGGTCACCTCCATTCGTAGGACATCGGGAAAGGTTTTGACTGAGGTCGAGTTGAGCAGGGAGTATGATGAGGGGATGGCGGAAAAACTCGATCAGAGGTTGGAGAAGATTGAGAGAAAGGTGGCCAAGTTAGCCCCGGTTAACATGGCCAAAACGATTGAAAATGCAATAAGTGCTTGCATGGAAAAGATGGTGGATCAATTGACCAATAGGGTGGTCAAGAGGTTCGAGGATATGGCGGAAGAAAGCCGGAAGAAGGATGAAATCCGAAGGGGGAAACAGGTAGAAGCCACCCCTGAGGAAGAAGAGATGAGTGATATTGAGTTTGAGCCAGGAGCGACTTTTTCCATGGAAGAAAATGAGAATGTGGAAAGAGCCATTAGAGCTGAAATGGAGGTGGACGAGCAGCGGTTGGAGCAATCCAAGCATGCACCGGTTATACCACCCGGAGGAGTTAGACAGGAGTTTCCGCGTCTGGAAGTGGGGCAGGTTACAATCCTGAAGAAAAAACCGGTGGCGCCAGCAGTGCCACAACAGAAAAAGAAAGAGGTGAAAAAACTGGAGGTAAAGGCGGTACCAAAGGGACCAAGGGCGGAAGTAAAAAAGCCGGAGGTTAAGAAGCCAGAAGTTTGGAATCCGGAAGTTAAGAAACCGGAAGAAAAGAAGAAGGAGATGTGGGCGCAAATGGTGGCCGCGCCTCCAAAGAAGCAACCCGAACAGCGACAACAACAACAACAATCGGGACAGCAGCGGAAGAAGAAGTGGGATGGTTCTTTCGAAGTGAAGAGACAGCAAAAGAAGGAAGAGATGAAGCCGGTCCCCCCAGGACAAAATTCGATGGAGAAGAGGAGAGTCACCTTTACGAGGTATAATGGACTCCCCATTTCTCACAAGAAAGATTTGGACATTTCGTCGGAAGTAAATAGAGCACTTTCCGAGGCAAAGGGCCATCATTTTGTTCGCATTCAGGGAGTTACGAAGAACACCCGGGGATGCTTGTCGACGATTACGACCCCTGCAGCAACAGCCGAAATGTTGATTCGGTATAGGGAGATTGTGAGTAAAGCAGCAAGGAAGGTGGACCCAGGAATTGTGGACATCGAGACAAACGAACTCTGGGAGAGAGTAAAAATGCACGGCGTCAAACTTAATAGGTATTTGGGAAAGAAGACAGGAGGTGGACCTGAAAAATTGAGGCAGGAATTGCAGGGTGAGAACGAGGGAGTGGTGTTGCCCATCGCAATCAACTGGATTGGAGGACCGAAAGATGTGCAGAAGAAGATGGGGGAAGGAAACAAAGCATCTTCGGTTGTATTCGCGGTCAAGGGAAGTAAAATGGCTGAAAAAGTTTTGAAGGGGGGTTTGAGGGCGGCAGGAGTGAAGTATGATGTGGAGAAGTTCCTGAATGCCGGACCAGATTCCTTTTGTGGGGTGTGCAGCAGATGGGGACATGTTGATGCAAAATGTGGATCTTTGAAGATGCCAGCGTGCATGTTGTGCGTGGGGAGACATCTAACAAAAGATCATAAGTGCAACGTTGTAGGTTGCAAGGCTAATGCAGGACAGAACTGCGCCCATAATGTTGATAAGTGCGTCAACTGCAAGGGAAATCATGTCGCGAAGGCCAGCTGTTGTGTTAAGAAGCAGGAGGCAATCAAAGTTGCGAGAGAAGAAAGACGTACCTGGAAGGAGAGAGAGGGGGAACGTCGAAATGTGACCACGGATCAACAAGAGAAGCCGGATCAGACAGAGGATGGTGGACCATCGACGGCAGAGGCGGAAAAGAAAGCTCAGGATGATGAGCAAGTTGAAAAGGAGCCGGAAGTCCAAGTTGTTGTGACACAAGAGACTGAAGGACAACCTTCTAATGCAGGGACCCAAGAAACTCCCATGAAGTCATGGTGAAATGCATAATGCATAACTGTGGAAGGGGGTATGAGGCGACTATGGGAGCGTTGGAAACAGGAATTGTTTGGGGGGCTGATGTTGTGATGTTGCAAGAACCGTATGTGGAAAGAGAAGGATACAACATTAGTCACCCAGGATATAGATTGGTCAGGGGAGGACGAACCATGACCGCAATAAGAAGAGATACACACCTGGAGTTTTCGGACATGGATAAGGGGGGAGATGGAGATGTACAGGTGTTTGATATAAGATACCCGTCGGGTAGAAAGATCAGATTGGTGAATGTGTACGATCAGCTGAGACAAGAGGGGGGAGTGAGAAGTCAAGGCAGACCGGCACAGACAGCAAGATGGAGAGAGATTATGGAGCAGGAAAAGATTCTTTTGGGAGGAGATTGGAATGCTCACAGTGATAGATGGGACCCTCAGTGCCAACCAAAATGAGATGCAATCTTGTTGGAAAATCTTATGGATGAGTACGACTTGATCGACGTTACGGACAGGGAAGAAACGCATTCGAATACGAGAAACGGCCAAACCTCGGGATCACTTCTTGATTTCTTTATTACTAAAGCCTCTAAATAGCTGATAGATTAGAGATCTCAACGGATTTGGCAACTACTTCTGATCACGCGATTGTGTGTGCCCAGTTATAATGGGACGAAGGGGAGGGAGTCAAAGTGTCGCGAAAGATTACAGGATGGGATATCGATGGGCTTAAGTCGAAGGAGGAGGAAGAAAAATATAAAAAAGCACAAAAAGAATGGAAGAATAAGAGACTAAAGAGACTAAAGAGACCTATGTTGGATGAGAAGAGCAGCGAAGAGGATTTACAGAAGGAAGCTGAGTGGATTCTGCGGAATTTCGTTAATCATCTTAATAGGTGCTGCAAAAAAGTAAAGGTTTGCGCAAGATCCAAGAGGTGGTGGACGGCAGAGATTGCGGAAAACCGAAAAATTTTGGGGTCGATAAAAAGAGCTCGAAAGAAGGGGGAAGCATCACAGCAACCAGTTAGGAGGCAGCAAAGCAACCTCAGAAGAATGATCCGACAGTCGAAAACAGAGATGTGGAGGTAGTTTCTAACTTCGACCATAAGAGACCAGGTCTGGCAGGCGTTGAGATATACGAAACCAGGCGGACAACAAACGACAAATGCTTTGAGATCCAGGACGGGGGTGGTGGCGGAATCCTGGGAGGAAAAGGCGGAGTTGATAAAAGAAGAAGCATTTCCGAAACCTTTGAAGGGTGTGGAGAGAAAGGCCCAAGAAGAGGGAGGAGAAATGTGGAAAAAGATTACTGATGAAGACATCCGAGAGGCTCTGTTTAATCACTCAGTTCAAAAGGCACCTGGTCCGGATAGGCTGGGTTTCAAGGCGATACGATTATTGTGGGATTGGCATTCCCAAAGGATGATTCATATCGTTGAAGTGTCTTTTGGGATAGGAGTACACCCGTGAGTTTGGAAGGAAGCGAAGGGGGTGGTTATACCGAAACCGAATGAGCCAGATTACGGAGTCGCCAAGGCATATAGGGTGATTACATTGTTACATTGTCTGGGAAAAGTGGTCGAGAAGGTGGCAGCCAACGCAATAGCAGAGGAGTGTGAGCGAAGGAGGCTACTTCACCACGGACAGTTTGGATGGAGAAAGAGAAGGTCCGCAGTTGACGCGGTTGGAAAGTTAATGAAGAGAGTTGAAGAAGCGTGGGGAAGGGGGAATACCGTGGCAGTGTTGTTAATGGATGTTAAGGGAGCCTTTCCACATGTGGCAAAGGGGAACTTGATAAAAAGAATGGAAGAGATGGGGTTTGAAGCCGATCTGGTGAGATGGGTGGAGAGCTTTATGAAAGATAGAAAAGTGATAATGTCGATGGATGGGAAGGAGGGGGACAGTATGGATGTGCATCAGCAAAAAATATGTCCGTCCGGGCGGAATGGCTCCGTCAGAGTGGCCGCGCTCCGTCAGAGCCGTCAGAGACACCCCGGTGGCGGATTACTCCGCGCCCGGCGTCAATTCAACGCGTCGTGTTCCATATCGCACTCTGATCGCTGTTTCACCGTTTCTTCTCGTTCTGTCGGTCTCCTATTTTAAACGATCACTCTGGCGTTGTGGCTAACTGTGACTATACGTCGGAATGGGTTCATTGGGTACGCGCTTGCATCGGGA
>Ga0307512_10000999_pt1 | contig 41584 bp, 38 predicted proteins | sample 14_EM_MG_FD_200267 | JGI IMG/M metagenome (GOLD analysis project Ga0307512, IMG submission 200267) | Populus trichocarpa ectomycorrhiza microbial communities from riparian zone in the Pacific Northwest, United States - 14_EM | ecosystem: Host-associated > Plants > Roots > Unclassified | place...
AACCTAAAGCCTGACTATTACGCTTTATCGGATACCTATCATGACCCCGTTGAGTAACTATTCATATCTGCAGTAAAAACCATTTATTGATCACCGAATTTGCTGTCTGGGAACTACAGAGTGTACCTGAACAGGACCTCCCTAGTGACGGTAGTTGAGGATCATCTTGTGGCCGTTTACCTTACTCAATCGGGCGCCGTTGGGGTATTTAGTTGTGGGGAAATCCGGCACCATGCATCAAAAAAAATATCCCATACCCGGTCCTCCGAAAGAACAGTTGCGAGCTCCAGAGTAAACCTGAACGGAACCTCCCGAATTGCAGCGGTTGGGGATCATTTTGTGGCCGGTTACCTGAGTCAACGTAACCCACAATGGGCCATTGTTCAACTACAAGGACTCTCATCAACCTGCCCTGATGCAGCAACGCAACACACATGCGTCAGCTTCCCCTTCCCAGCACAAATTGAAATTATACTTCCACAATACATTTGCAGAAACTTGAGACTGTACTAGTTGCAAACTTAGTGAGTATGCGTTAATACAAGTATCCCAATCACAAAACAAATGTCTATAACAAGTAATGCTGAATTTTTGCAGTGGTTTCCCATCAATCTTTACTCAATTAAGAACCGCTGGAGTGTTTGGATATGGAAAAAAAAAGTAAAAAGCATCCATATCCTACTTTCAGACCTTAGAAAATTGTTGTTCATGACTGCATGTGTGTACCCCAACATGGAGTCTACTGAATAACTCGAAGTGCTTTTGGTTAATCAACTGTGGACCACATCGACTTAGATAGCTGAACATAGCCCGCAACACTACTGTTGACAAAAATTACCGAAATGTGCAAATCAAGTTTATCAACCAGTCCTCGCACTCATCAGCACCACCATATATCCCCTCACTAGCACAGTTAAAACCATACTCCACGATCCTCAGACTCGATATTTTTTGCATAGGCTGTTAAAAACTCCACCTACAACCTTAGTATGTATCCATCAATACAAACACCTCACAGCCCCAAACCGAAGCTCCATAGAAATGCTGAATCGAGCACTATGTATTCACACCAATCCTTGCTCGACAACGCGTGGCAGGGGAATTTGATTCCCAAGGAAGCGGCCAACAGCTTCATAGGCTATGCAATCGTCCATTTCGCAGATGTAAAGTTCGAGTGGCAACACTGTATCATTACCTATACTGACCAGCGACCGTTGGATAGAGCACATGTCGACAGCCTCGTATCGAAGTTTCGGAATTCATGCAGCCGGCTATTACCTCAAAATGCAATCAGCATAACAATCTCACGCCACACGCTCACCAATCATCTCCGCGACAAGGGACTGCCCAGCCCAATGCAAGTTATCGCAGCAGATCTTACCGATAATGCCAACGTACCTACATACTACGATACAGGCATGCAAGGTTGGTGGGTGGTAGAGGTAGGGCAACACAGGATGCACGCTTTGAAGCAATTCTTAAGGGAATACGAAGATCCTACCAGTCAGGAGATGTTTAGTGAGGACGAAGAAGCCCAAAACTGTTGGTGGTGAGCAGAGATCTACGATTGGGATACCCTCACGTCAATCCTATACGCTCGTATCAGAAGAAATTTGTCCATGACTATGAAGGAGGAAACTGCTGGCCGGGAATATCTGCAGAGTGCAAAAGTGCTTGCGACTACCACTGATATTGCGTTAAGAAAGCAGTATATGATCTGGTTGGCTGGATCTACTGAAGGAACCTCCATACAGGCAACCAGTGTGTCCCGACTACACCGGCTAATATCGTCGGCCGAGTTCAACCCTATTCTGATCAATCTTCTGGACTTCCCTGCATACTCAGATACTTTCAAAGTTTCCCAATTCGACGAAATGCTGGTCCTTAAGCCTACGGCACTGAGTTTTATCCGCTGGCGTTGGTATCCACAAACCATTCTTAATGAGCAAGTTCAATTCTGGGACAATGTTGTCGGTATCTCCAACTCAGATCGACATGGTCTAAAACCGGTGGGGCTTAGTGTTCGTGACTGCGAGACGATGCAAAGAAAGCGCGATCTTCGTCTACGGAACTGTGTCACCACAGCTTTTGCGAAAGCTCTAGGGGAGCTCAGTCCACGGACTGCTGAAAATATGCATCGACTGCTAGAAGTTGATGAGGGAAAACCCAGTTTTCAATCTTCCGCACACAACAACAAATGTTCCAGTCGCCATCCTTCGTTTTGTGCACAGATGACACACGATGAGCGCGAGAATTTAATCACACGAACTAGTAATCATGACAACTGCAACATTGTTATCATTAGTTCCATGACGAAGATACCGGGCCTCGTCAAAGGTTGCATAAGATTCTCAAGTAATGCATGGTTGCATGTATTAACCTGGCTCCGTGAGGATCCCGCACAGGCAGAAAATGGAATGGTCGAAGTCATTCTAGCTCGGTTAATGGGGAGTGATGAAGGAAAATTACGCGTCAAAAAGCCTCAAAAGGGTCTGTCTGACTTCTATGTTGTTTTCCGCATTTTGATTGAAAGGTTATACAATGAAAACTAGCCCCATGGCTGGTCACCGAAGGCATTGAAGGTTGCGAGAGAGGAATACCAGACCAAGTTCTCCAACGGGAAATCTGGAGCATGGTTAGATCTTGCCTGCATCATATACGAATGGTTTGACATTGGTGATGGGATTACCCCATTCCGCAAAGATTTAATGATGCGATGGGTGCCACCTGAACATCGTTCAGAAAGCCATATTGTGATGGAATGTTTATTCACTTCTTTCGACAAACTCTGGATACCGCCTATTTCGAACAACCCAGCCCTATCCTCTGCATCCATAAGAGCTGAGCTCCAAAAATCCATTGAAGTTGTAATCCTCGATTGGCAGATCACGCATACCATCAACTATCTAGCCAGAGACAATGCGGACCAAGAGAGGGATGAATCGATAGCTGCAACTGTAGAGGTCTATCAGAATACACTGCAGGAAATAAAGGCGAGAGAGGATGTCACCATGGAATCATTGGAGTCGCTTGTGAGACCAGGCAAGTATAGTGCAACTTCCAAGTCAAAAAAGCCTAGAAATCGGAAGCCTACACAGCCGAAGCCCGTAGATATTATCGATGCCGACCAACAGCAGCAGGAAAGTGGCATGAACAGGGTCGACGACTTAATCCCTTGGGATGCATTGGGAGGGACCGAAATATCTAACAATGTGGCTACCAGTTCAGCAAATGAAAGTGGAATACCCACTGCTGAGCTTCTGTCAAATGAACTGCAGGCGGACAAGATAGATTCATTGCCAGACATTAATGACAACCAATCAAGAATAAGTACAGTCTGCTGAAAATTCAATTCCGTCATGCTAGCGATGTACGAGTTTAACTGACATGAGGATATTGTTTCCCTTCACAGATAATTCCAAACCCCCACCCACAGTAACCAAAAACACAGGCGCTTTGATCAGTCGCCATATTGAAAGGTTCAATTTCTTTGAATCTTGTGTGATTGATGCACTACTCGCTAATTATTTTAGTACTTTCCCACCTGTCCAGCATTTTGACGCCAGCGATGAATCTCTACTGGGCAATAACGGCTTTGGTTTAGATAAAATAGAACCCTCCCCGATGAATCTGGTACCCTTGCGAAAGAAACCAAACACAAGGACGACCGCCACTTTGAACACCCATTCGAGATCCACTAATACTGCCAAGAAGCCAGTGGCACGTAAGGTCAAAAACATGAAGCCCAATCAGTTATTCCCGGAGGGAACTTGAACTCGTAATAAAGGTGGTGAAACACTCTACTGTATAACGTTTGCAAACAAGGTGGGCAGGAATTGTGTCATGCGTGATTTTATCTGGATAATGGATGGTATATTAGATACTGTTGAGAAGCGTTGAAAATCGATCCTATGTTTGTACTAGATTGGTTGGCAACTCACGGTTAGAACTTCACATGATATCATTCGTTCTTGGCAGCCTTCACCACGCAGTACACATGCGATACAAAAACAATTCTCTTTACAGCTATCATGGGCATAGCTCAACGTGTTCGTTATTTGAGACCATCCTTTTACATACATCCTTATATAGCTAATTACTGTAGTCAAGATGGTATGGTGGAGAACTGAATTGTTGGTCGGGTCCAGAGGCGGGTCTATCGGTGGTGACAGCAACTGATCCAGGAATGTATCGGTTGACGAAATAGACTGGAAGATCCAACAGCTTGAGGAATGACGAGTTGGTGATACCACAACATAAATCCATGACAAGTAGGCGAATCCTTCTGAGATCTATTTTCGAAAGTGGCGGAGGTTACAGGTTCGACAAGGGCAATGTGAACCGGAAATGCTGTTTAGCAGCACCAGGTTGGACGAGACAGAGAACGATGACAGTGACGAACACGACTAGGAACCGTGACCGCTGACGGAGATCGAGGAGAACGGGTTGGAAGATTTTCCTTCGTACGGCTAGCGATGGTTTGTCGTCAATAACCACAGGCCGGGTGGATGGAGATTTGGGACGAGTAGCTCCTGGTCCTCAGGAAGCGAACTGCAGAAATACAGAGGGTAATCTGTTGAGTATCTAGCCGATACGAGCAGGAGCCTGAGAACAAAGGTCCTAACCAAGGACCGTGGGTTAAACAACAGGAAGACCCAGAACAGGGGACAAGGCAATATTCGTCGAAGCAGTAGTAATGGGATGAAGGATAAGTGAAAATCTTTCCGAAGTTCATAATTCACCAGGTTGGTTAAATCGCGGCCCTTAGTAATGAACCAGATTGTAGGACCTCGAGATAGGATGACGAACTCTTAAGTACTGTACTGGCCATACATTTTAGAATATCCGCAGTCTGGAAGGGATGTCTATTCGATAATTTTTACACGCTGTGTGGGTCGTAGACATATGTCACATGAATTTGTACTTTGCATGGTCTGCCAGCGGTAGATCATTTCCCAACTTCAGTAGCCGGTAGAGTAATAAAAGGCATTCGACTATTCCCAGAGTATTGTCATCCGATAAGAATTCTGTACACTGTGATGGCGCTACATGCACATCATTCGTAATCCATATGTATTGCTAATGGCTACTGATCAGTTGAGGTACTGGCTGATACACTTGCGACTGTATGGTCATTAATTCCACACAACACCGTTACATAGACCCACTCTGTAAAACGATGTGTGGGTTTCAGGTATTCATATCCAGATAACCACAGATAAGAGAGAACGACTCGCAGCTAGCTGTGGGAAGTGTTACATTATACCCGGCTATAACATACCACGCTCGGGCCTATGTATCGTGGATGCACCAGTTGTGGCTTTCTGCCAGAGAGCTTAATTGACACGGGCTGTATCAAGATCAGCGTATAATATTAATACTGTCGGTTATCTATTTTTGGTCAGCAATCCTGCTAGACAGCGATAAAATGATGCACGAGACTTTTGTAATTGTTAATAAATAATCTATGAAGCTTTTTAGACTCAGTTTTGTTCTAGAAGATCATGGAAGAGTAAAGAGTCCCGTTTGGCATCACCATACGCGAACAGCCCCTTCGGACAGTGAACCCCCATTGTGTTGTATTGGATGCGATATATGCGGCATGCGTGATACGAATAGCGGCTCATGACGGGCTCAGGGCCCCGCTGGCAAGATTTGTTGTTCCTGTCAGTCCTGATGCATCAATGGCCTGCTAGCGGAAAAAATGTCTATTGATGGGATGGATCCAACGCTATCGACAGTTGATAGCCATCATAGACACGAGTTAAGTGCCGAACGGGTAATTCAGTTTTCCTGCAAGCACAAGTGACACGTCTTGGGAGTTGATGTTAAGAATAGTACATGGAGGCGTCAAGTTCCGTTTGGTAGCCCTATACGCGAACAGACCGACCGGACAGTAAACTCCTCATTTGGACTTGGCAGCCGTGTATACGGTGTGATAGAGAGAGCGACACATAGACAAGCGGAAGGTCCCATTTGGCAAGATTTGTTTGTTCCTGTTAGCATATCCTTAAGGCCCGCTAGTTAACAGAAGAAGATGTGCATCAGACTATAGGCTTGTTTCAATGCTATCGACAGTTGATAACCGTCGTGGATTGGGGTTAATTTTCAAACCATGATTTAATGTTCCTGCAAGTGAAGTACACTTAATGGGAGTTGATGCTAAAAATCGGTTTAGGAGGAGTGAAGAGTTCTTTCGGTAACGTGAACGGCCCCACCAGAAAGAGTACCCCCATCATGTGGTATTGGCTGACATGCATGTGGCGTTCCTGCGGCTGATAGACCAGCAGAGGGTTCCGTTTGGTAAGGTTTATTTGTTCCTGTTCTGATGGCCCGCTAGCGAAAATGATTTCCATCGGACTACATACTGGATTCAACGGTATCAACAGTTGATAGCGGTCATAGATTTAGGTGCATTCACTAATTGTGGTTTGGGGTTGTCTGCAAATGTAAGCGACATCTTCATACGAACAAATCCAATCGTGAAGGAGGGAAGAGTTCTGTTCGCGTCACCTATACGCGAACGGACGTATTGGCATGTGGCATTCTCATCTGACCATGCGTTGCTGTGCATGCCAAATGCAGTTGATAGAAGCTGCGTGCCGTGATATTTCGAAACGTGAGTAGGCCAGCTAGGTCCCAACATTAGACAGTTATATTATTGCGTTCTATAAAGATAAAACAAACAGCTAGTTGGATGGCGAGCTACGAATCCTGTACTCATCACCCTGTGTACAAAGACCACTGCTCCGGCCGCCCACACTAAATCAATTGATTGAAACTATCCACCTACCGTCGAAGCTTTGATTTATATTGTATTCTTGAACTGACTATCTTGAACGTTGGATTTTGCCTCGGACATACCAATGTCTTTAAAATTGACTTCTAGAGCACTGTAAGATAACTCCACACCAGTGTTTGCCGCTGTTCATGTTGGGAATACGCAGAGTACAAATGAAAGGTTCGCTCCTGTATCCTCTTATAAGTTTGTATCATTATTTATTGACCAGGGCAGCATTAAGATATTTTGCGTATCTTGTCAGCAATAGACCAATCATCTTATAATGCAATGCCAGCCAGTATCAGCTCATCAATTCACACAAGCACAGAGTATGATCACAATGGGTGCCATCGAGATGACCCCCTCATCGTGGAATGCTACCCAACCTCGACATCACTTGCAAAGTCTGGAACCCACCCTGACACAGGAATCGATCCGAGAGCGTATGCCCAACAAGTTAACAGCGCCATCTTCCAGACTATTTCCCTCTTACTCCAAGCCACAATGTCGAACACGAAGGGTGGAACAGCCATCGGTGATGTCCTCAGATGAAGAATACGAAATTGACGCTGCTCCGAATCAATCAATAAAAAATAATAATGTGCCACAACGAGTCAATACCATATGAAAATCTCCGCAGCCCAACGAGTCGCGTGGTCACCAAGTCACTTTCAGCCGACCACCACTAAAGCAACAAGTACACTACATGCCACCAAACTCAAAGCATGTACTGCCTGAAAACCGCCGAAAACAGGTCACCCGACAAGGCACTTCATCGGGAGTGGCAGACATATCACAGTCACGTGTGGCCAGGAAAAACCCAACAACCGCATCTAATCAAATTCACAGCACCAAAGCTCTCCATCGTTCCGCACCATCTCAAGCCACGGCACGTGCAGCTGTCAGGCAGATTACGAAAGAGAGCGATTTAGAAGGAGCTCAATGGAGTGAATCTTATTCCAAAGATAGTATATTGTGCCGGTCAAAGCTAGACATCAACCTACTAGCTCAATTGATATTGGAGGTACACAACAGAATCACCGATAAAAATAGGATCAAGGGAAGGAAAATCCATTGATTCTTGAGTCCAAGGAATGATGTTGTTATCACCTTGTGTTGCAGACGATATTGCACATGCACCATTACAGTTATCGAGTTTCCTTGCAATTAACGTTACTTGCTATGACTTTTCAATGACGTATATTCTTAATTATTTGTAGCTCTTGTTATATATTGTTGCTCGCTGCTATTGAGATAATGCAATGGCAAGCCGTGAGGCATGGGTTCAATTGTGTGTTCAGTTATGCCACTCACTGAGTAGCTTGAATTTTCCATCCGCGTTTCTTGCAATTACATAGAGCGTTTTCCTATTTTTAGTCTTTATTTAATGCAACTTTGTTGGAGCCAATGATAGGTATAGACTCCTGTCTAGAACATTTGACGCGCGGTGATGCCAGCACAGGTGATGTAGTGATTGAACACAGGGACGCTAAAGCAACAGCAGATATGCAACAGACAGCATTGATGGCTTATGGCACAAGGTATGGCTTACGGAAAGACAATTTGGGGATTCCGATCCAAACAAAGAGAATGTTGAAACCAGAAAACAGCCTTTCCAACCGAGGATTAATGATTGTTAACATACTTGTCTCATTCATATGTAGCTTCCTGAGACAAAGTAAGCTGATTCGGGCGTTTTTACACCACTGAAGTGCATACAATTGCGAGAAGGGTAAAAACCTGTCAGGGACGGGCTGCAAGGAGATAAAATGAGACAAAGGCACTTAGAAATAGGGGGGATTGAAACTGGGAATACGGCCACTCCTCCACTGTCAGCATGTGGAATCTTCCATTTCGGTAGAGTGAGGACGCATAGCAGTGCAGATGTCACGACTCACGTATCTTTTCGGAGAATCTAGTAGCGGGGAGAGGTACTTCCAAAGTGCATTATACGCTGCTATACTTTCCCCCTTTACCATGTTTACGGCAATTAGGAGGGTGGACGGCTTGAATTGCAAAGTGTACTTCTCATGGGCACTTTTACCGCTTTGCCTGTCTTCTTCTCGAATCATATATCATGCAAGGCATATATGGCTCATGCACCCGAGAACAATTGTCTACTACAGAGTATCTATCATGATCTTGCGATGTAATAGTCTGTCGGCTTACTAGGTAGACAATGAATATTCGGCGGCTAAGTGTTGATTGATTTATCACCCCACAGATGTTTCGGCCGTTGATATACGTATTGATACCAGGAAAGTATCGCATTCGCAGTGCTAGGCACATGACACGATTCAGTACTAGAATCATCCTTTCCGTGTCATCGCAACCATGGATATCCTGCAGGCTGTTTTCTCTTTAGTGGAAGGTATCTACGGGTATGAGACAACTGCTACAATAGCATAATGCACACTCTTTCACACGGAACGAGTTATATCTACAGCGGCTTGATTATCCTTCACAAATTTGGTCACTCTAAGCAGATATGCTTGTCTACGCGGTACTGGAAGACGAGTGATAGTGGAGAAATGCAGACATAGGCAACTAGATAGAGTTGATGTATGCCACTATGCATGGTACATACTTCGTGGCTGACGCCGGAAAATGCCAAAACTCGGAGAGGATAGAGGTACCCCTGGCGCTTGATGTGGTTGTAAGAGCTGGAGTATACGTGTTACCATGTACGCTGCTTTCCGGTTGATTCCTCTCCGGGTCCAAGGTCTATTACTGCCCTTTGACTGTCATCGAAGCTTCTGGACACGTCTTTCCTTCCCTGTTGCTAACCCTACATCACCGTCCCGGAGTGAGTTTGATGTAGCGGTCGCTGAATTGAGGGCAGGGTATTTCTGAAGGGAGTACACTACTAGCCTAGCAATGTATGGCTGGAGTCTTTTCTATCAGGAAGGTTGATCGCGATTCTATGTCTGAAGGCTGACCCTCAAAGTTGTTCTACATTGATGGTGATGAAGTGTATAAAAACACCCCATACACCCCGAATGATTGATTCAACTTCACCGTGATCGATATTGTGACGGGGTGACGGAGGATGGGGAGATTGAATGGTATGTATTGTATTTGTATTTATATTTATAAACTGCTGGCTGATACATTTGATTGCAGATGTCTTCAGAATTTGCGATGACTAAGCTTGTGGACTGTGTTAGGTAAATATTGAATATTTCGTGAGAGGAAACATGGGGTTTATAATATGATTCAGTGCAGTGTTATAATTATTTCCATATCAATTAAAATGAATAAGGTCGCAAACACAATCACCGCCGCTTCGATCTCCAAACCAGCGATAACGATAATGGACTCCGATACATAAACACGTTACGCATTCACAGTACACACCTTTAGAGAGCTAAATCCCCCATCAAAACCAAAGATAAATGAAGTATCCATCGACGCTTTCTTTAAAGCCAACTTACACTTTGTTTCGAGCAACTGGAAGCATACCACCGGTACATCAGCCCTCAAAAGCTTCTGAAACGACAGCACATTTGCCCTCCACCTTAGTCGCTACCTCTTCGACCTCCTGAGTCACAGAGGAACAACCCATCGACACCTTTCATTGGGGCCAGGTTATATTGAAGCTTTCTACCGTACATCGGTGGATTAGCAACACCACATTCGCTGTCTGCCTTGGTCATTGCCTCTAAGGCATCCAAGTTCAAAGATAAAGGAGCTACCCATCGACCGTCTTCATTTAGGGCTATTAATACGTCGTTTCAGGAACTGGCAGCCTGCCAGTACATCCACGTATTACCAAGCATCTGAAACAAGAACATATTCACCGGCTTCGTTCATTGTTCCCTCCAAAGTGTCATGGGTCGTAGAGGAACTACCCATGTACTCCCGCACATTCGCTGTCTACATTGGTTTCTACTGTACTACACATTGAGGTCAAGACGTCAGCAATCAGCAGCGGCTGTCAATCTCTTTATTTGAGCGTATAGGTCAGCATCAGGAAGCCGTTATCTCATGAATATTTCTAGTGGGCACTGGCTGCATGCAGATTTTAGATAAAGGGTAACATCAGCTGATCACCGACATCACATTCGCCATCCGCTGTGGTCGTTACCTCCAAAGCCCCAGGTTGACTGTGAAGGCGCTACCTGTCGACACCTAACTTTTGAGGCAATTTATACCTCGTGTCAGGAATTGGACGCCTGCCAGTTCATCATCAGACCGCCCATGATTTGAAACAATGTACACCTGCTGTCTGCCTCGATTTCCAGGTCTAAAGCCAACTATTCCATCTCATACGAGTTGATTCGGAATTTTCGGGCAGGTACCTAGCACTCGAAACCTGTGTGAGCCATACAGTACCCGACAAGTTGAAATCATCATTGAACTGGACCTTCCCGATAAACTTGTTTATCTACAACACCACGTTCGACACTTCGATCTAGGAATATCACTGGAGGAATCCTCGGACAACACCAGTATGTTCAAACTAGCTTGGGTTTTCACGAAGAGGCTTAATATACTTCCAATGCCAGTATGAGGCCAAAAATTCCCGACTAGTGCGTTCGACTGGATCTTCCAATTGATTAGGTTCGACTACAACCCCTCATTTGGCATCGAGTTTCAATCTGTCCACCAGCATATTACTTGGACTATCACCCAACTGTTGCCCAACTTCGCCGTATTCATGATTCCCAAATGTTTTTTTGCTCTCGCCGGGTTCTCTCGATTTCCTTCTGTGTTCGACTTTGGTTCTAGTTATTATTTGACTGGCATCAGCTGGTCATTGCAACTGGCCCCTCCGACATTCGACTCGGACGGCATTGTTTTTCAACATCGACTATCCAGTCGTGGAAAACTGGAACTGGAATGATTCTATTCTTTCATGCGCAAGTTGAAACCGAGGGGATAACAGTTACTTTAATCTGTTGTCCTCAGTAATATTCAATTCCATCCCAGTCCGTGATCAAGACTTGAAGTCGATAATTGGTCTACCCTTGAAGGTCGCACTCAAATGTATAACATTCAGTTTCAGATCACTCTGCTTTTCGAAACGCCACTATCTGGAAAGGAGCCTTCAACAGTACACCATGGGTACCTTGAGAGCAGCTCTACTGGATCCCGAGCTCGGTGCTGTTAATGTTTTGGTTGGGTCTACGGATATGTCGAAATTGGAAGAGGAATGGGTAGGATGTGCTCTCATTTGGAAGGTGGAGGGAAAGTGAAACCCGCTTTTCTGGTATTGGTTATTCTGTATTCGGGGTTCCAGATGTACCAAGAGGTCACTTTTTCGGAACTGATCTTTGAAGTGGTTGCTTTTTAAGTTTCCTTTCCTCGACCTTTGCTTCCATTTTATTTTTCAGTATTGTTTCACGGTCAGCCTGAGTGGAGTAAAGCGGAACATATCAATCAAGGCCTACGATTTGATGCAGAATTGGATCCTATTTTGGAAGCTATGAAGGATATGACGGGATGAAAAAATCGAGAAAATAGGTTTAAGATGGTCGCGGTTTTACAGATTCAACTGTGCAACCTCAATGAGCTCTAAGGATTCCTGAGATATGTTGGCGACATAAACCTTGATTGACATGTTCCCCTTCACCTCACTCCGCCTGACCGAGAACCAATGGGGAAAAATAAAAGGACAGCAAAGGTTGAAAAACAGAATGCAATACCGCGACCACATCAAACAGCAGTTCAGAAAAAGCAAACTCTTGGTACATTAGGAACCCCGCATTCAGAATAACCAATACCAGAAAAGGGGGTTTCACTGTGTTAGGGATCATTTATAGGTGTTCCTGACCGGAACTCGTCACACACTGAGCCAATTTTGAGCATCAACTCCCACGAACGAGCAGAACACCAAGAGAAGAAGGCAACAGTGTAACATCAGGGATCAAATATTGGAATGACGGAACTGCCGGATGATCACGACGATAGGTTGCAGATGGTCAGAGCTTTTATAGATTCAACTGCGGCACTTTAACGAATTTAAAGGTCTATTTATGTTTTTCTTTTCCTCATCCGTTACTTTCCCATTCTGTTCTCTCTTTCGATGGATCATGTGTGAAGTGGAGAGTAGATGCTGCAGGCCTCCGTGAGATTAGAATGTATGATGAGATGGAGTTATAGAGCAAGGGAGAGCTTGATGGTGATTTTACATAGCTGATTGGGCATGCGATGGTAAAAGGCAGGGAGGCTTTCGCACAATTGTGCAAAATCTACCATAAAGTTGATGGTTAAACTGCAGCCTTGACTGGATATTGTTCCTGGCAGCAATCTGGATAGCATAGTCTAGCCAGTGGCAGCTTTGAAACAACGCAATCTGAACCAACTTCGCCAGCAAAGTCACGAGATTGGGAAGCACTGAAGTAGCTTCACTCAGGCATCCCAAAGGTACATCCGGAGTGGGAATATAGCCATCCGATCCCGGACCGGTATTGGTCAGGCTGAGAGATTTTGAAATAGAGCCCCGCAAAGCCGAGTGATATTTGAATGAAGCGAGTGATATACCGGTGACTAGCCTTCATTGCAATTTTGCTCAGCTACACCAGTTACAAGGTTCCTATGTCTAGTATTGAGATAAGAGAAATTTATGCTATATAAGTCATAATGAAATGAGTGGTTTTGAATCTAAAAAACCCCGAGATAAGGAGCATTAACCTCCGCCAGGGCCCCCTAGATCCGCGCCAAGCGCTCTAGATAACTACGTATAGCACGCCCCGAATGACGATGGTTGGCCCTGGAAGACTGGCGATTGCTCAGACTATTGGGAAGCGTGGCATGGCAGCCTGGTAAACGTTTGTTAGGCCAACTGCGGTGCAGTTGTACACTTCCTGGCGGGCCATCATTTACATGCCGTGAAACTCTCTCCCTCAATTGCCCCGAATGTGATCGAATGAGCTTACTTGTCTGAGCGACTCATGTCACTGAACTGAGAACGAAGAAATTGAATGATTTTGAATAGGTCCCAAATGGGACCTAGATAGAAATATTATCGAAATAGTGCTCCAACTTCGAGACAGTGGATTCCCAAGCAGGTGTGCCTGATAAGGTCGAAAGGGATTTGATCAAGCCCCAAACGGGTGTTAAATCGGAACGATACAATATTCCTGAACGGGGGTTGAATAGCCACCATTCAGAAGTCCCGAACGGAGCTTGCATGGGAACCATATGAAATTCCCCATCCAGTCCGCAGGAATCGAAATCTCTAAAAGTTCTGTTGGGATGAGAACATGACCCAAATGACACCTTAAAGGAACACTTTGTTTGTTCGTTTTATTCATACTGTATTCACTCTAACTAGAGTATGATAGAACCAAATTCCCCTCCGCCTCCTGGCGAGCCGGTGAAGGTCGCAGAGATCCCCACCCACTACCCTTCATCCCCACTGACAAATGAAAAGAATAAGAGACTAACCCTACCTAAAAGCTTACCAGAGAAAGCGAAGAAGAAAAGAAATAAGAAACGAAGAGAACGAAGACCGTCTCGTCAATCTCCAGTAACTAATTCGCTAGGGCGGGACCTCTCCAATGACGGTCGCCGCTAGAAAGTCCATCATTGCCTGATAACATGCCTCGATTGAGTATAGTTTAGAGATCTGGATATTCTGGAATCTGTTCACTTTCCAGCCCATCGCCTTCCCGACCTCTCTCCAGAGCTCCTTCTGTTCTTCTTTCTATCGGCTGGAGTGGCAAACGAGGTGCTACCATGTCTGGGCTGTCATTCCACCACACCACAAGCACTGGTCATCTTCTCGGTGTCCAAAGCATTTCAGGTGTACTGCTGTGGGTGCATTCCTCGCATTTAGTTTTTAGAACCTGGTTGCCAAAGACTTCATGCTTGTGATTGGGATGGGTCTCTTGCTTCTGGCCTTGCTTTTCAGTCTGTAACCGCAGAGTTTGCTGCACTTGAAGGCCTCCCACTGTGCCTTCGCCGTCAATTGTGACTCCGAGATCCGTCTGGGTCTGTATGCGGCCGAGGTGTATATTTACTCCCGTACTGTGTATCCTCAGACTTTCGAAATGCATTTCGGAATGCCCACAGGTTCGCGTCGAACAACTCCATTCTTCCTGTCCCAAGCTAGCTGCGGTAGACTGTCCAATCGTCTCCGTTGAATCACAGTGCTGCGGCTCCCACTCTCCCATCGTCCGTTCCAGAGCCATCTGTCCACCACATCCAGACACCTGATCCCTCTTTTCCTTCCTTGTCTCTCGCGCATTTTTGGCAGCTCACTTAGCTGCAACTTGGTCGTCCAGTATTATAGTCTTGACTGCTGGAACACTCCTGCATTGTTATAACCTTGCCACGTAACACAGGCTCTCTCAATCTTAATTGCCACAGTGTCAATTTCTCATCTCTTCTTCCTGCTCCCGAACTCCCTAAGAGCGTTGATGTGATACCATTTGTGGGTTGTCGACGTGTTGTCCATTTGGGTTTCATTCGGGATTTCTTAGAACGGTTGACTTTTCAAATGTAGAATGGCAACAGAACTTACCACTGTTGACCCAACACGTATGCCCGGCATGATGTTATGATTAATCACAAGAGTTGGGTGAAAGGAAGGTGGGCTATCTCATCGAAGCTGGGTTATCCACTATCCTCTGGAGTTAATACGTAGATTGAACTACTATGAGCATGAGCATGGCAGGACAATCGAAGGCATGAATTGGCCGGCCCCAGGCGAAGAATCAGTGGTAAAGACCACCACACTGGACGACACCACTGCGGCCGAAAGCGCCGTGCAGCGCTGGGCAAGAGAGAAAGGAGCCAAAATCTGAGCAGGGGTCTGGATGTGGTGGACAGATGGATCGCACTCGAATGATGGCCGAGTGGGAGCCGCAGCAGTGTCGAAACACGGAAATCAATGGAGGTCTCGCCTCAGCTTTCTGGGCACTGGACGTATGGAGATCTTCGACGCCTAACTGAGGGTGATCGGACTCGTGCTTGTCGTGGCGATCAACAAGAGAGATACATTGCAACATCGTGGAGTGAAGATGGTGGAAGTCTACAACAACTCACAGGCCGCAATTCGATGAACGGCAAACCTGGAGCCGGGGCCAGGGCAGCGACTGGCGAGGCGGAACAACGGATGGACGTGGAATCACCGCGCCCACGGCATCGCAACCTAGATCCACTCCAGCCCGGGACACTCCGGCATCCCCGGAAACGAAGAAGGAGACTGTCAGGGGAACTGAACCCGAGACTCAAACGGAAGTACAGCGATAGAGCGGCCGTACACCTCGCCCTCGAATATGGCCAGACGAATCTCCGAGGGAAGATCAGCAGCCAAGGCACAGTGGGAGACCGACAACTGCAGCAAGCACTTGAGCTACAGATCCAAGGGCAAGGCAGGGACCAAGAGACCTATCCCGATGACAAGCGAAAAGTCGTTGGCCGCTAAGGTTCTACTGGCTAAAGTCTGTGCATGCACCCACTGGAGTCTATCTAAAACCTTTCGGCCACCGAGATGACGACAAATGCTGGTCGGGTGGAGGAACAGTGTCCCAGACGCGGGAGCATCTCTTCCGCCACAGCAGCCGGTGGAGGGACCAACAGAAAGGATTATGGAAGGCAGTGGGAAAGGCAAGGGGCTTGAAAGCGGCCAGATGCCGACACGTGCAGATCTCTGAGCTGTTTATGATCGAAGAGTGCGACCAAGTGGTGATGGATTTCCTGGCTGCTACTGAAGTCGGGAAGTTTCAGCCGAAATGAAGTGGCGGTATGGAGCGGGCTCAGTGCTCCGGGCTCAGGGCTCAGGAGCGGTGATGGCGGTAACGGGGTTATACTTTGTTTTTTCTCACTTTCTCTCATGCTTGATTTCTCAACGGGGACAAGGATAGCGGGGGGGGAGCTCTGCCATCCAACCAGCTCGCCCAGAGGCGGAGTGGATTATCAAGGTCCTGTCATACTCTAATTATAGCGAATACAGTATGATTAAACAACGACAACAGGTTGTACTACTTGCTACTTGGTGGTTCTTGGCAGCTTCCAAAATCTATAATTCAACACAGTGCCTATTATACCCAAACGGCTTGTTTATTGAATACTGTCGATTTGCTTTCTCTTGTGGGAGGAATGAATACATACTGAAATTCCATGTGCGATTGATACTGGCACCAGCTGTGATGGGGCTCCTGTGGGAACTTCACCTCATGGCGCAGCCCCATGAATACTGTATCAGACTTAATGATTCAAACTGTAATCAGCGATTATGGTGTATTTTATTCGTCATTGGGGCGATTGTAAATCTGGATCCGTTGACTTGCTCTTGATGTATTCTGGTAAAGACGTGTGATCGATGGTGACCTAAACAATATTCGGCTGTCAAGTGTCAAACTGTTTCTAGTCCATTCCCGGAGGATGTTACTACTTGGAGTTTACACACTCCATGGCCTGACCAGTTTCTTGGGAGAGCCGACACTTGGTGAATGCTCTGCAAGGATTGAGGGATGATATGCATGCATCGATGGGCGCTCACCATAAACAACTCACTGCGAGTATTTCAAAATCGAAGTTGAGTACACACTGCATTGCCATGGCCAAGATGGTGGCGAACAGAGCACTAATACTGAATTTTCTGCAGCTGCATCTGGTAATATCGATCTTAAATCATGTACATAAAGATTTGCTCTAAATGGGCTGAGTCCAAATCAACGGGGCCATCGAGCAAATCAACAAAAGATGCTGCAAAGCAGACTGATCACTGTTCCGGTGAGGATTGCACGGAGGATACTACTGAAGATAGCCTAGGAATCGATTTGACCGAACTGGATATCGGGGATGGAGACGCTCACGAGAAGGATGAGCTCATCGAAGAGGTGGAGGTGGATAATGTGGAGGAAGAGGGCCACGAGGAAGAAGTGACAGTTTCAAATGAAGACAACGAGTACAATGTAACTGTAGAGTGTTGAGAGATAATTGTTGCTCAAAAGACAGGATGAAACAACCATCAATTTGGACTCGAGATGCCTAGTCCCTAGCTCCAATGCAGCTTGAGGTTTCGGCGTCGTTCCGGAGAGCGTAAGGACTGTCCAAGTGAGGTGCGTCCAAGCGGTCGCACTATATGGGAGCGAGCGCTGATGGGATCCCAGAGAAGTAGGCAGGCGAGACGACCTCCAACTCCTCATCAATCGACAAGCCAGGTCAATCCTGGGGGCGCTGCCCACGACCCCGCAGGGCGCACTACTGAGAGAGTGAGGGCTTACACCGGCGCCGGTAATCTTAGACTCCGGACAACAGCGATTCACAGCGAGACTAGCAAACGCATGCAGTTGCAAGCTGAAGGAGCTAGACCACAACCCCTCCTCCGGTGCATCGATATGCAAAGTAATCAGGGAGGAGCATGAACATGGGCGGACAACCACAGGCACACATTGGCCGCCCCCGGGTGATGAGTCAGTGGTCAGGACCACCATAGTGAATGACACCAATGCAGCCAAGAGCGCCGCACAACACTAGGCAAGAGAGCAAGAAACCAAATGCAGAGCAGGGGTCTGGATGTGGTGGACAGATGGATCGCACTCAGACAATGGCCGAGTGGGAGCCGCAGCAGTGTGCAAACACGGAAATCAATGGAGCTGTAGCCACAGCATTCTGGGCACTGGACGTATGGAGATCTTCGACGCCGAACTGTGGGCGATCGGACTCGCGCTTGACGTGACCTTCGAGAAGAGAGAAACATTGCAGATACATGGAGTGAAGACGGTGGCAGTCTTCAGCGACTCACAGGCCGCAATTCAACGAACTGCACACCTGGAGCCAGGCCCAGGGCAGCGACTGGCAAGGCAGATCAAGAGAAGGGCGTGGAATCTCCTCGCCCACGGCATCGCATCCAAGATTCACCGGGTCCCGGGACACTCTGGCATCCCCGGAAATGAAGAGGCATAGCCTCAGGCTAACTTAGCCCGAGACGCGAGCGGAAGCACTGTCATAGAGCTGCCATACACCTCGGCCTCAAATAGGGCGAGACGATTCTCCGAGGGAAGATCAGCAGCCAAGGCGAAGTGGGAGGCTGACAGTTGCAGCATGCACTTCAGCTACAGACTCAAGGGCAAGCCAGAGACCAAGAGACCTATCCCCATGACAAGCGTAAAGTAGCTGGCCGCTAGGTTCTACCGACTGAAGTCCCGGCACGCGCCCACTGGAGTTTATCTGAAACAGTTCGGCCACCGAGATGAGGACAAGTGCTGGTGGTGTGGAGGGACAGTGTCCCAGACGCAGGAGCACCTCTTCCGCCACTGGAGCCTGCGGAGGGATCACCAGAAAGAACTTGGGATGGCGGTGGGGAAGGCGACAGTCTGGAAAGCGGGCAGATGCCGACATGTGCAGATCTCTGAGCTGTTTTCGATAGAAGAGTGCGACCAAGCGGTGATGGACTTCCTGCCAGACACTGAGGTCAGGAAGTTTCCTGCCAAATTGGAGTAGCGGTAGGGAGCGGGCTCAGGGCCCGGGAGCGGCGGGGGCGGTAATGGGGTTAAACCTTTCTTTCTTTCTTCCTTTGCTATTGTCTTTCTCTCATCATATCTTTCATTTGTCAACGGGGACGAAGGGTAGCGGGAGGGGAGCTCCGCCATCGAGCCAGCTCGCCCGGAGGCGGCAGCGGTTATTAAGATCCTGTCATACTCTACTTAGAGTGAATACTGTATGATTAAAAATAAACACACAATGCAGCTTGACGTCTCGAGCGCGATTGTCTTCTGTGTAATACTCCCAACACTTAATCAAAATATGAGTAGTGAAATGTACTTCATCTGCAGTTAATGAAAAGAAATTCAAGTATCTGATAAGAGAAGAACCTACCTCTAGACTCTTGAAATCCAAAATCCAAGAAACAGAAGTCAGACTAGAATCCGTTTACTCTTTGTCCCGTGCACCATCATTCGCACTTCATGGTATGGTTAGCGTAATATATATATTTATCTTTCATTTCTGTGGCAGTAATGTCCATCCTGGGGTAAATAAGGTGTTGCACAAGGGAGACATTATTGATGTATGACACCTAGCAGAGTACATAGGATGTTATGTCATAAATCCCTAAAGTCCACAGATAAAAGGCGACAATGATAGAAACGTATCGTCATGTTTGAACCAAGGAGTAAAGGTGGCGGGCCTGTAACATTGGAAAGTACGATAAGATGGAGTTCAATAGAGAAGGTGAGCTTTTGATGGCACATATATAAGAACTATACACGGATCGAAGATGGTTTTAGACAAACCCAAACCGAACTTGAATTCAAACAATAGCGAATGTTTATAAACATCTCTGAAGGAATGAAACTACGAACATCACTAGGATTTGAACAGAACCCGACCAGGATCTGAAAATGACCCGAACAAGACCCGACCACGACCCGAACAGAACCTGACCAGGACCCGAACGGGACCTCCCTGCAAGACTTCCAGAGTCAATTGTATATCCTAACTTCCGGCTGGATGATTCCCTAATATATAATTTCTCACTGCCAGGTACTGAATGGGAGTAACTGACTTGAACCCGAATTGGAACCCAGAACATGAATGGGGGTTATACAGATTCATAGTCTAACTTTCCGGTACTGAATCCTGCTCAACTAAGGGCTACCTTGTAATGCTGCAACTTCCGGGCGGAAGATTCTGCCCAGCCAAGGGTATTCTGTTGAGGAGCAATCTTCCAGGCGGAAGATGGTGTTCAGCCTGCGGAGGAGACAGCCTTAAATCACCGCACGGAGGATTTATACAGTGTCACATAGTCGCCCATAACTGGACTGTGCTCTATGTGACTTTATGGTGGTCCTCTTGATAAACCAAAGTACCAAGCTCCAACTTCCGGCCGGAGAATTGAGAATGAGACCTGCCTTGGAGAATGTCTCAACTTTCCGGTTGGAGGATTTAGAAATTCTCACATGGTCGCCCATAACTAGACCATGCCACACGTGATTTCAAGGTTGTCTCCCTTGGTAGACCAGGTACCAAGTGCCAACTTCCGGCCGGAAGAAAGCGATCTGGCAGGGAGAAATTTTGAACTCTGTTTGGAGAGCTGAGATCACGGCTGGTAGAGACTCACATCATCCGGTCGGAAGATTGACTACCACCTGGCTGGCTGGTTGAAGCCATGATCTTCCAGCTGGAAGAGCAAATATTATCTGACTGGGAGAAATTCCCAACTTCCGGTCGGAGAATATGCAATTCTGCTTGAGAAAGTTGCATCTTCTGGCCGGAGGATTGAGTTCAACCGTGGAGAAGATTAGAATTTTCTAGTCGAAAGACTTAGTTCAAAGCTGGCAGATACTATCACCTTCAGGTTGGAAGGTTCAATACAATTTGCCTGGGAGAAGTTCTCAACTTCCAATCAGAGAATGCCATTCTTCTTGAGGAAGATTCAACTTCGGGCCGGAGAATTCCGATCTACCGAGTAGCAGCACGGAACTTTCCAGTCGCAAGACTGAGTTCAAGGGTGGCAGAAAGTATCATCTTCCGGGCGGAAGATTCAATAGTATCTGCCTGGGAGAAATTCTCAACTTCCGGTCTGAGGATGCCATTCTTTGTGGGAAAGTTTCAGCTTCCGGCTGGAGAATTAGTTTTAGGCTTGCATAGAATCCCACCGTCTGGTTGGGGGATGTTGTTCTCAATTGAAAAGTTCCAACTTCCGGCCGGAGAATTGATATCTGCCTAGCTGAAGATTCGAATGTTTCTTGTCGGAGGACTCAGTTCAACACAGATAGAAACTATCATCCTCCGGCCAGAAGATTAAATGTTATATAGCTCGGATAAATTTAGAACATCCTGTTGGAGATTGCAATTCTGTTTGGGAAAGTTTCAGCTTCCGGCCGGAGAATTGGGATGTACCTAGCAGACGCTCGAAACTGTCTAGTAGGAAGACTGAGTTCAACACTGCTAGCAACAATCATCTTCCGGCCAGATGATTAAATATTACCTGCCTGGGAGAAATTCTCAACTTCCGGTCAGATAATGCAATTCTTCTTGGGATAGTTACAACTTCCAGCCGGAGAATCGAGATATATCTGACAGAAGCTCAGAACTTTCTTGTCAGACGACTGAGTTCAACGCTGGTAGAAACTCTCATCCTCCGGCCGGAAGATTAAATACCATCTGCCTGAGAGATATTCTCAACATCTGGTCAGAGAATGCAATTCTTTGTGTGAAAGTTTCAATATCCGGCCGGAGGAATCATTTTGGGCCTGGATAGACTCACAACTTCTGGTCGGAGGATGTGTGCTCATGTGACAGTTCCCACTTCTGGCCGGGGAATCGAGATCTACCTAGCAGCAGCTCAAAACTTTCTAGTCGGAGGACTGAGTTCAACGTTGGTAGAAACTATCATCTTCCGGCCGGAAGATTCAATACTACCTGGCTGGCAGAAATTCCCAACTTCCGGTCAGAGAATACAATTCTTCTTGTTAAAAGTTCAACTTTCCGGCGGAGAATTGAGATCTACCTCGCAGAACCTGGGAGCTATATACTCGAAAGGCTAAGTTCAAAGCTGGTAGATACTATCATCTTCCAGCCAGAAGATTCAATGCTACCTGCCTGGGAGAAATTCTCACCTTCCGGTCCGAGAATGCAATGCCTCATGTGAAAGTTTCAACTTTCCGGGCGGAGGATTGAAATCTACCTAGCAGAATCTGGGAGCTTTCTATTCGAAATACAGAGTTCAATACTGGTAGAAACTAATATCTCCTGGCCAGGAGATTAAATAATCTCTGCCTTGGAGACATTCTCAACTTCCGGTCGGAGAATAATGCAATTTTTAAGAAACATTTTCAACTTCCGGCGGGAGGATTCATAGACTCCCAACTTCTAGTCGGAAGATATGGTAAGAAATCGAAAAGTTCCCATTTTCCGGCCGGAAGTGTAGCCTTAACCTCAACCCAGTGACTGAAAATCTGGCTATAATTGAAGAGAGCTATTCTTCTTGGGAACTATTCAATTTCCGGCCGGAGAAGTGAGATCTACCAAGCACAAGCTCGCAACTTTCCAGTCGGAAGACTGAGGTCAACGGTGGTAGACAGTCTCAACTTCCGGTCTGAGGATGCCATTCTTTGTGTTGAAAGTTTCATCTTCTGGCCGGAGGAATAGTTTTAATCTTGGATAGAATCCCACCTTCTGGTCAGGGGATATAGTACACATTTGAAAAGTTCCCACTTCCGGCCAGAGAATTGGGATCTGCCTAGCTGAACCTTTGAATGTTTCTATTCAGAGGACTGAGTTCAACATTGGTAGAAACTATTATCTTCCGGCAAGAAGACTATATATTATAAGCATGAGAGAAATTCTGAACTTCCGGTCGGGGACTGCAATTCAGTTTGGGAAAGTTTCACCTTCCAGCCGGAGGAGGGAAATGTATCTAGCCTAAGCTCGAAACTTTCTATTTGGAAGACTGAGTTCAACTATGGTGGCCACTATCATCCTCCGGCCGGATGATTGAGTATCACCTGCCAGGGACAAATTCTGAACTTCCGGTCGGAGAATGCAATTCTTCTTGGGAATGTTTGAACATCCGGCCGGAGTATTCAGATCAGTCTAGCAGAAGCCCTGACCATTCTAGTCGGAAGACTGAGTTCGACGCTACTTGAAACTCTGATCATCCGGCCGGAAAATTAAATACGACCTGCCTGGGAGATATTCTCAACATCCAGCCGGAGAATGCAATGCTTTGTCGGAAAATTTCCACCTCCGGCCGGAGGATTATCTTTGGGCCTAGAGAGAATCACAACTTTTGGTCGGAGGATGTTTCGCTCCTTTAATAGTTCCAACTCCCGGGCAGACAATTGATATCTACCTAGCAGAAGCTCGAAACTTTCTAGTCTGACGACTGAGTTCAGCGCTGGTAGAAACTATCATCTTCCGGCCGGAAGATTTAATACAACCCGGCTGGGAGAAATTCTGAACATCCTGCTGGAGAATGCAATTCTTCTTGGGAAATTTCAACTTTCCGGCCGGAGAATTGTGATCTACATAGCAGAACCTGGGAGCTTTCTACTCAAAAGGCTTAGTTCAATGGTGGTAGAAACTATCATCTTCCGCTCGGAAGATTCAATGCTACCTTGCCTGGAAGAAATTCTCAATATCCGTTCAGAGAATGAAATTAGATGGTTTCAACTTTCCGGCCGGAGAATTGTGATTGACTTAGCTCAATCTGGGATGTATCTACTAGAAAGGCTTAGTTCAACACTGAGAGAAATTACAACCTCACGGCCGGAAGATTAAACACAATATGCACGGGAGAAATTCTCAACTTCCGGTCGGAGAAGGATGCAATTTCTTGTAAAAATTTCAAACTTCCGGCCGTATAATTCAGAGACACCTAACCTCTGCATAGAGGATGTAGTTCCCGTCTCAAAAGTTCCAACTTTCTGGTCGGAAGTGTAGTCTTAACCTCAACCCAGCGACTGAAAATTGGGCTATAATCCCTGTACGTGAATGCTATGGTAGGTCTGACCCCTGTCGGCACCCCCTGCAACTGAATGCTATGGTAGTGTAATGTGAATGCAACCTGTAGCATTCAGTTGCAGGTTGCATGACCTACACTACTCCATAGACCGGGAATAAGCCCCAGCATGCAATCGGAGATTAGTATTGTTGTATCATGGTACATAGCCGGCAACTAATGATTTAACACTCGGCTGGAGTTCGTACGGAGCTGCGTGACCTGTGCATTGCCACGCGTACTGGGATACATCCATGGTGGACCAAGGCATTTGTCCGCACAGTTTGCGAAATGGAACATCATACTGTTGTTAGCTCTGGGATTTTGGCAGACGAATTTAGTCATATGAATCCCCCACAGTGGACCAAACAGGCTGTAACCACCTTACAGGATGCAACGGAAGCGTATATGGTGCAGGTAATAGCCGAATCTATTATGTAGATGCAGCAACTACTTTGTTCTAGGTTTTCAACACATCTGCAACTATGGCAAGGCAAGGAGGTCGAGCACAGCTTGGACACTCTGACATGCGCCTGGCCTTGGATATGGCCGAAATGGCCAACAGCAGGTTTTCGCGTGCCACAAAATAGTAAACCCAATTGCTGATCAAGTAATCTCGGATGAAAGTCCGAGAAGAGAAGCAGCGGGGTGTTCAGTTTCCTGGGCATGACAATATCGAGGCTGCGATGGGAAGACACCTGCCTATGCTGCGGGAAAATCAGCGAGACAGCTGCCTTCCATGCCAAAATGGCATAGCACCAAATCCCCAGACACGCAGGAGACGCAAAGGCATGGGTGCACCGCCACCAGAGCACGTCAGACCGCCGACACCAGAACCGACGCTACATCCACCCCTATGGTCACCTGTTCCACCCACTCACAATGAGGCAGTGCACTCATCCGGAACCGAAGGTGTGCCAGGCGGATATGTGTATTGACATACTCCTCTTCCCATTGTCCAATTTTTCAATCTTGATCCATATGCCAAAGATCGCAAGCGTGATAAAGATTTTAATCCAGATTTACTGAATGATGAAGGAATATCCACTGGTTACTACACTATCTGCTGTGTGGTAATGCAGCCGACATCCATTTTGCAGACGACAGCAGCCTATTGAGCGAACCTGACAGTGAAGATGATGCTTGATAGAATGGAACGGGATTTTTGAGTGATTTATTATCTTCAATTAGCGGACCCTTTGAACTATATTTTGAAGGATATATCTATATGTATTATTAAAGAACAATGTATTGATGAAGGAGAAAGTACATGAAGATGGTACAAAGGCTGCCAAAACACCATCAATGATATCATGGGCCAAATTATATGATACCATATTATGGATAGGCCCATGGCAAAATGAGTGGCAACAGAGCGTCAACAATGTTTGGTCTTGCATGATTGGTAATCTGCACGGCAATCGGTTGCAGCCATTCATTAATGTGGTATTGGCTGCCTTTTAGGCAAAACAGAGAGGTTCACGCTCCCTGCCCCATTCTGAGTGTGAGTGTCAATGGAGCGTCAACGATTTCTGGTCTTGCATCATTGGTAATCTGAGTGGCGATCCGTCACAGCCATTCATAAATGTGATATTGGCTGGCTTTTGAGGCAAAAGAGAAAGCCACACGCTCCCTGCCCCATTCTGAACATCAGTATCAACGGAGCATCGACGATTTTTGGTCTTTTAAGTCAGGTAATTCATCAGCGATTTGGTCGTTACTATGCATAATCAAAGTATTGGCCACGATTATTGGGAAAAGAGATAGAACCACATTCCCTGCCCCATCATGAAGATGGGCGTCAACAGAGCGTCCACAATGTTTGGCCTTTCATCATGTGTAATCAAAGAGCGATATATCAGTTATTGTGTATATACGATGTTCTCACAGCTTTTCTAGGCTAACATGGTCAAGAACTCTGCTTTGCATCTTTGTAAATGAAATTAGTCGTGAGTAACCGGGAGGCTGTCGTGGGAACGTCACTTGCTCATAGGCTGCCAATTCCTCCTTAATAGAGGTTGCAATCATGCGCTTCCTAGATTACCCAAGCTGCGAGTCCTTAAATTGTTGACGCTCATTTCCACCATTGGGCAGGGAGTGTGTCGCTTCTGCTTTTGCTCATACAGGAGGCCAATACCTCAGTTATGACTATGTGCAACCAATGCGCACTCTGATTACTCAGGGTGCAAGACCTCAAATCATTGACGCTCCGTTGACGCTCATTTCCAGGATGTGTCACTGAGCGTTTGTCTACATTTTTCGATCACAAAGGTGGCCAGTACATCCAAAAAGAACACCAACATACCATGGTTAATATTATACGATTAACGGTAGGATCTCAGATTGTGACCATGAATAGAACAACCCGAAATGCAACGCAGAAGATTCGGCTGAACGGGTCTTGCCAATCCCGGCATAATGCGCGGGTTAACGGGTATGGAGTCCGGTTTGGACCGCCAAGAAGCTGAGGGTCGGGTTTTTGGACGGTTCTGGAACCAAACCAAACCGTTTTTCTGGTCCAAACCCAGACAGCTGGTGGGTTACTCCGACCCGTTGCTACCACTAGTCTTGCGATATCCAGAGTCATGTGAGAGTTATGTTAGTAACCAATAATCATTATATCGGTCCGTTGCCAACTGGGTGGACTTATACGAATTATTCCTTCTTTTAACCACACTTTCTTCGTCTGGGCGAATATGACTTGGCATGTATCCTTTGTGGCGCTGGATAGTCTCCCTTTGAATTATGGCAAAACATCTCAGTTACAGATCGGTGCATATTTGTCTCCAATATAGTGTAGTCAGATTAAGCGGTCTGTCATTAGGCTCCACGAGTGTTACAGCGTTATTCACTCGGTGGTTATAAGAGAGGGCACTCTCATTCACTTCTCATGAATTGAATCTCGCTGTTGATAATTGACTTCTGATTTGCTCCTATCCATCCAAGGTATTGCCAATAGCAATCATGTCGCAATCCAAGCACATTACCTGGATGAAATAGTTCATACTCCTGGGAGTTAGAACTGAACTATCAAGGGTAGAGGCCAAACTAGATGAGGGAGTGATGTATGTGAACTCTGAAGCAAGGCTTGGCAGTCTTAGGAATGCTAAGGCTGTGAATTTTCTGATATATAATCAGTGGTACTGACATGGAGGAAGAATATGGATGACATACAATCTACAACTTGATCTGTCCAAGGATAGTTGTTGATCTCCTTCACCTGGAGGTTAGGCCTAAATGTTTATCCTCTGTATTATGTATGAGTTCTGCATCGAAGTCAGCAAGGATACTGCTCCCTTATAGTGCAGAGTTGTGCATTCATAATGTAGTTCGATACCCCGCATATAGTCATGACCTTAATATACTCGGGTGTTCTTGGCACGTTCGTCCAAGGAAGTCGTTGATCGGGTTGTTGGCACGACGATAATTTGCAGTTCGAAGGAAGTCCAAAGATTGGCCTGATAGCATGGTGGTTCAGAGGATACTCCTGTTACAATACTCTTGGGTCAGCACTACTTCTTTTGCAGAGGTGAAATTGTGTTGCTGTGTGTTATAGACCGGTAGTGTTAGTAACAGTTCCGGGTCACCCGGCTTCGGTCTGTGTTACAACTGACCCAAAGGCCCCGGTCTGGGTCAGGAACCGCCAAGCAACCTGACCCAGGTAACGAGCGCCAGGTTGTTACCCAAACCAGACCTCAACCTGTGGTTTTTTGGCCAGCTTGTACCCGGACCACGGATCCAAATTACGGATCCTGCAACCGTTGATCGAATGAAGTATCTGAGTTCTGATCATCCCATGACATGATCAATATGTAGATCATGCAGTATGGGCCCTTCTTTCACCTCCCACTTTCAGTTTTGCAATCCGACCAATATGCGTTGAGTGGCTCTGAGAAAACAGACAATTTACGGCAAAATGCACAGGTTTTCGATATCAACTTTAGAAATATTTGTTTGATTGCAAATCCAAAAGTAGGAGGTGAAAGAGCGGTTTATGCTGCACAGGCTATCTATTGATCATGTCACGATCTGATCAGAACTCAGATACTTAATTGGAGCCAAAGTTGCAATATTGAAATTCCGGGTTGTTGGTGGTAAAACCGGCCCAATTGCAAAGGTCTGGGTTTTCGTGTTGTGAGACCCATTGCAACAGTTCAGTGCCGGTTCCAACCCTAACCCGGAACCATTCTTGCGGGTTGGAACCATTGCTAACACTATAGACAGGTCAATACTTGGAGTCATTGCACTCTTGGTCAGTTGCTCCTTGGGTGTAAGTGCCGATTACACCGACAATGCTTTTCAGTCATCATTCAGGGGACATGCTTCAGTCGTGTACATCAGCAATTGATATCTTAAGATGATACTCTTTGGTCAATACTATCTGTGGGAAGCAGAGACTGGAACAGTTAGCTTGTGTCCTGTTGGGGTGTATACCTCACACTTATCCTGAGATAAGGCTTATTATTCTTCGCGTTGATTAGTCCTGAATTCATGATGGGATTCAATTCATGAGGGGCTTCTATTCATTAGGACCACGGGTGAATCTCCCACTGTTACAAACAGTCAATGCCGCAAACCCCCTCCATCAAATCAAGATCAGACAACGAAGCCGTAGAAATGGCTACACAGCAGAAGACAAAATACACTACAAGATTCCATACACAATACCATATGAAATCCCCAACACATTACCATATAAATTCCCATACAAATTCCCATACAAATTACCATGCAAATTACCATACAAATTATCATACAAATTATCATACAAAGTATCATACAAAGTATCATACAAATTACAATACAAAATACCATACAAAATACCATACAAAATACCATACAAAATACCATACAAAATACCATACAAAATACCATACAAGATACCATACAAAATACCATTCAAAATACTATACAAAATACCATACACAATACAATACAAGATACCGTACAAGATACCATACGAGATACCATACACATTTAGAATGGAATTCATATACCTCATAAAACAATGGTTACAATGACAAACGGGTGTACATGATATTCGACTAAGAAAAGACTACCGAAATTACCGAAGAGATCACCGAAATCGACTTATTCGATCTACCGCAAGAAGAAATACATATTGAAGAAATTGATACAGTTTGGAGTGGAACGGGTGATGGTACCGAAAGCACTTAGTCAAGTAGGTTGGCAACGTCAACGTCGATGTCGAAGCTTTAACATGGCCAAAGCTTCCACAAACTCAGAGTTTTCATACAGCGAAAAGCTTCCCGTGGAAAACTCTACTCCTCCCGAAGTGCGGCTTTGTCAAGTACGGCTCTCTCGAGCAGGCTCTCAAGCAGGCTCTCAAGCGCCAGCGGGCTGTACAGTGGACCCGCAGCGATAGTGTGTACAGTACCGGAATACAAAAGAAGACTCCAGGCAGTATCGACAGGTATAGGTCCATCTCCGGCTGCCAATCGGATATAGATCTATAGGCCCACGCGCACATCTCTATGGATCGACTATAGATGACTATAGGCTGCGCGTTGCGCAGGGGTCTACGGGAAGCTTGCTATGAGCTGCGCGTGTGCGTGTGTACGCGTAGCGCAGCCTATAGTCGATTTGCACTTTTGCCGATGGTAGCATGTTTAGGATACATAATACAGCATATCTCATCAACTATAATTGACCTACGCAGCCTTCTCATCCATGATGTCATCGATTGTACCCAAAGTTTTTACTGTGACATCATTTTGATGTATTGTGCGGGGTTTTTACCTTCGGTCACCAATGGATATTTGGCGTTGATATTTTCTTCCATGTCATCTCCATGTCGTGATACATTAATAGGCTTCAGACAGACAATGAAATGGGTGGATTTTAGGAGGCCTTGCATCCATCTCCTGGAATAATTTTTTCTAATGAGTACATTGTATATCCAGTACGAAGCTTCATAGCACATAACGCTCCATATAATCCCTCTTTCTGGCGATGTGTCGTGGCAGACGCGAAGCGGTTTGTCGGTGTGCGCACCAAGGCACAAATACAGCCACGCTGCCGCCTCACCCTTACCAGCCTGCACGTCAACTCCCTGTGCAGCGTTTATTTAAAACGCTATATTTCATGCCCCGCCAGTTGAAGGATGCAGGCGATTGTGGATTAGAGCACAAGCAAATGCAACGTCGTGTTGGTTCTCAACACTTAAACACCCGCAATCCTTCCGGTGACTTCTTCAGTATCGTCTGTATGGAGGTATACTATTAGATGTGGATTTTGCAATCATACCAAGGAACTCGGGGGCTCAGACTCGGGTAGGTAGGGCGTGCTTGGGTCTGAATTTTATCACCTGGCCTACCATAACTGCTTCATAAGTTTACTCTAGAATCTTGGCGACCGCAAGTATACTTACTTCTTGTTGCGGGACGAGACAATAGCAGTGGTAGTCCGTAAACCCACTGGAAGTGTGGGGGCAATACTGACTGAGGTTACAACATCCTTTTCTCCAAATCATGTCTGATCTACCTGCATCGAACCCTCTCGGAATTACAACGACACATCTCATTCACAATATGATGCACAAATATCATATGGAAACGTTGATATCTTCTTGATTTGCTTGAGTGCCTATGCCTACATAGCTACCCCGAGTGGTCTTGCGGTCTTACCGCCACCTTCTACACTCACATTCCCTTTCAAGTCCTCGTTCACATCGCCAAATTCACTAACTGTTCTCTTGTTCCCCGAAGACGCATAAATCTGAGCTTCATCCAACTCTATCCTTTCCGGTTTGCGTGCATACACCCAGTACCATCGAAATCCGAGCCACCCCAAAAATCCCAGGCACAATGCACCAGCAAGGGCACCAATAACAGCACCAACGATGACTCTGGGTGCTGGCTTCTTTGAACCCTGACTGCTGTTAACTAAATCTGGCTCGCATCCCATTGCCACCAGTCTCCCACCGGTCAAGGGTGAAAATTTATTCGAGTCGACATTGAACGCCGAGTTCGCCAAGGAAAACTTCTGCCCCTCGTAATTTACGGCCAAATAAACCCCGCTATTCAGGAAGCTGCTCCCGAATCTATGTTGCCTAAAGCTTGGCATCCCCACACCTGACATCCAGATGGTTTCATTCGTTCTCGTAGTCGTGTTCCAGATCAGCAGTTCGTTGGGAATCGTCGTATTGAACCCGTCGGACAACACCACCTTCATCACCCCATCGAACCGGTTAGGGTAGTGGAGGGTGTTATTCATGTCCGGAGCGAGCAGAAGCATATCTTGCTGTTCCGGTACATTGCGTGACGCGATGGTCTCTGCACCCGCTTCCTTCATAAATGCTCTAGTGACATCTTGTGGGAGTAGGATAGGAAGAATATCTGGAAAGGGGTCGATCGATATATCGAATGGTTCGTGGGATGCGTCCGATCCTGTCATGAGCGACACAGCTGGTTTTTCTGACCGATGGGGGTACTCGATGATTATATCCGCTACAGAGACATGGAGGTAAGAGGAATGGTTCGTTCCCGAAGGTAGCGGGTAGTCGTGAAAAGAACCTGTAAAACCGGCCAAGTCGTAACCACCCAGTGTCAGTGCAGGCAGAAGGGGATCAATCCCGTAGGAGTTGGAAGGAATCGATTTCATGTCCATAAGGCGGCGGAGCAGCGAAGAACCCGGCCCCTTGCTGCGTCAGCGTAACGGTCCACCGAAAGAGGAAAACTGACGTACCAGCCCTATTTCATAGCCTATCGGCACTGTCTCGTCAATGAGACCGAACTGAAACTTGTCAATTGTCACATTCAATGTGGCCTGGGGAAGTCGGAAAATATCACTGCCGATACTGCCATTTGCAGACCTGGCAGGGTTCTCCATGAAGTCAGAAAAATTGAGCCCTTGGATGCGATCGTATGTCGACGAATTATCCGGGTTGAAGACGCCGCCGAGGGAGTTCTCGCAATCACTTGATGACGTGAACCCATACTGCTGGAACTTGGAACACCCGATCGTTGACGGTATGTAGGTTTCGTTCAAGATCGTTGATAGTAATAAGCTCAGCTGCTGTGGAGGCGTGCCTAACTCCGCTGCAAACGAGCGGGGCGCCGGCCGGGCGGTGATGTACTGCGGTGGTACCTCGCAATGAAGAGCGGCCACGCTGCCGATTAAAAAACACCCATAGAGAAAAAGTAGCCGCGAGTAGATGGATCCAGGGGCGCTCACTCGAAGACGCAGGCTCACAGTGTGGATTTCAGCGCGATGGCGAGTCATCGTGGTCGTCGTCAGAAATGCATCAGAAGTGTGAGAGGGAAGGAGGACCACAGCATAAGAACCCGATAGATGTACGTATTCTCCTGTACATGGGAAGCAAGGCTACATTCCACTCACCAAATCCGACCAGCGGAAGTGCGGCTGAGTCAAAGCTTGTGTTGGATTGAGCATGCAGGTGTCTGTAAGCGGTTAGTCCGACAGCACATCTTCAGGAGAGGGATTTATAGCCCATCAACGGAACACGCTATGGCTTTGGTGATATGAAGCTCCTTCAAAAACTGAACTCTCGCCTCCTATCCAGCGCAGCAGTAACTGAACTTTCGCCTCCTATCCAACGCGGCAGTAAACTTGCATCTGCCACCGCCAGGCTCACTGTTATGTTTTGCTGTGAACACAGGAAGCCAGCGCCAATCAGCATCTGCCAACTACGGGCCTCACGATTGCGACGTCCAGATAATTACGTACAGCAATGCGAGTTGCCCAAATCGTACCTCTCCCCCGCAGTGGTGATCTTCCGATAAGTTGTGTGGCACGCTATGGATGAGCTTCCGAGAGCTGATTGGCAGTTGAAAAACTGGCTGCGGAGAGGTATCCTTGACCTACCTTTTATGCAGTTCGATGCAAACGGCGGTGACCGCTGTTTATCATCCTGTTTTCCACCTCCACGGCGCTTAGAGTAGATTCATAGCCCAAGTTGTCATTGTTGAGTCTTATCTACCTAACGTAGTTCCCGCTACCTAGGTCAAGCACGCTCAGCCCTGATCACTTAAAGCGTAGAGTTAGGTTGAGAGGCGCTAAGAATTATGTTGTATACTGCAGGATTTTTGATCCAACTCGCTACGTACGGCTTGCATATGTTATACCCGACGTCAAACAAATTGTTCTCGCGCGATGAAGCTTGGAAGCTAGATCCTAATGCAGCTAGGCGAACAATAGTAACACAAATTATACCCCAAGTTGAAATTTGAACCCGAGGAATTGGTTGAGTGGCCCTGCAACATTATCTTCCGCGGGGGGCTTTCGGCTTGTACCTTGCACCTATATGCGAAGTGACTGGCTCTCCTACATCGCAAAGTACTTGGTAGATACTTGAAAAGTAACATTTCGGAGAGGTGCCAAACAACTGTAATCAGCTGGTTTAGTACTAATATACGGACACCTACATTGGGGTAATATAACGGCTGGCGCTTACAGTCGAATTATCATTGGCTCGCTTCAGGGTTAGGCGTCCGGAGTGAGCTTTATCCGTCGAGTACAGTCGCCAATCCTATCCAGTGACTACGAGCAGGATTGGGGTATTACAGAAGGACTCTCGGTGAACCGGGTGGAACGGAGTGACAGTTATAGTGCCGCGCTGTTCCTGTGGCGTGCTGCATCCCAAACTTGTGCTCCGAATCATCCAATACAACAATACATCGTGGCCGGTGGGACGAATGTATAAGGCAGCGGTTACCAATTTTCGGGCTGCCCCAAAACAAAGGTAGGGCGATGTTTAAAGGTGTAACTTAGTATTGAAGCTTGAGGCCGATAGCAGAGAATCAACATGAATGGATAGTCCCGAATTGCTCAACTCTGCCAGGCATCAAGGAAGAGTCGATCCTGGACATGCGGCTTTCGGCCGTATCATAGCCATCGCAATTGAGCAGGTTCCGACCGCTTACCCAGTGCTCAACAACACCAGGGTATTGATCCTACCGCCTACAGCTCCCTCTAATAAGAATCTGAGATAAGTGTTAGATTTAGAATGGACATTGATGGCAAATCTAGATCGTCCCGCGTCTAGGGAGCCATTGCGCCGTATCCGCCCGATCTAGCGGCTGTGTCTTACTGCGCCCTGCTAGTAACAATGTCGGTCTTATTAGTATTCGGGATGCATCGATAGCATTGGTTGGTACGACCGAGGAAACACGCGCCCGTACCGGCAGAGGTTTGCTGCCCGCAAGATCAGAATTATACTTCAATCAGCGTTTGTGCCTGTAATTCAGGGGCTCTCAAATAAGACAGCCGGGCGGCGTCACCACTGACCGCTCATATCCACTATCCCCTTGGGCCCGCTATCGGAAGAAAATCCATCCGGCTGCAAAGTCCCTGGTTTTTCTCCCCTAAGTCACGGTGGTGTGTTCCATAAGACTGAGTGTCTTCTCTTGAAACTGAAAAAGCGAAGATTCAGACGTTTTGGGGCATTCCTCACGCACAGAAACAAGTACGGTACGTAGATCCAGGGGTTCATATGAATGAAAGTATTCACCACGCAGGGCACAGGAGCCAATGATGCCGGCAGCGATGGGCGAAGTTATGCCAAACTCTCTTTACAGAGACAAACCTGTTTAAGAAATATTATCCGCTGTGACAAGCGTCTGGATCGCAGATGGCACTAGCTTGAAAATGCATTATCACAATTGGACACTCGCAAATTTCCAGCTTTACAAAAATAAAGCCAAGCAAAAGCAGGCCCGAACCCGGATTTGAACCGGGGACCTCTCGCAATTGGAACCTAGGGAGCGACCCTAAGCGAGAATCATACCACTAGACCATCCGAGCACCTTTTGACAGAAAATTCCCAAGCCAGCTGCGAAACAAACCCAGTGACGTCATGAGCGCGGGTTAAGTCGTGTCTTCCCCGCATCCTTTTGCGTCGCAGTCAAGGTTCAACCAGCGGCAGACGCTGCAGCAATCTTGACGGCGCAACCACACTGCCTACGACACTGTCGGGTTTGTTTTCTCGGCTTGCTAGACAGCATAAGTACGTGAAGAGCGCGATTGCGGCGACGGCGCGGCAGTGCTCGGCCAACACTGCGGCTCACCGACATCCCTCTTGCCGCAGCAGCCCGCCTTCTGCTCCCCTTTCTACCGTCGACACCGCACCACACAGCCCGCTTCTCTTAGATCCCGACGGCGAATCGGCTTGCCCCTCCATCCTCGAAGTAGGCCCTTTCATCTTACCCCGACGGCGAATCCGCTTCTGGCTCCGGCGACAACAATTGTTCACTTGGCGATGTCCTCTGGGTTGACCAGCCCCACTATCAGCAATCAACTACCGGATTCTTTTACGCACCGGCCGATTTCCTCAAGTCTCCCGACGACATGGTCTACACCGCCAGTCACCTCACCGTAACGTTCTGCTCATGGCACATGGATCTTTGATGCTGGCATTCCTGAGTCATGCTTATCATCAATGAGGTCTAACGTTCGTACTGACATAACAGTTTTTGGAACGACCTAATCAAATTTGTCGCTCAAGATTTAGCTTCTAGTGTTGCACAAGAGGTTTATTAGGATTAATTCGTTCTTCAAATGTAAGTCTACTTTGTGCAACTCTCTTGTATGTTATTAAAGTTAATAATTTCTATTTTAAGGTCACGTGCCCATACCGACTGAACAACTAGATTATTCTGATCAGTATTTTGAACATCATTATGTAGAGCCCAAACTTCTTCCGGTGGGTTTGGCAGGCCTTTCCCAACGATTGGATACTATGCCAAGATCTGACCATCTAGGTGGTTATTGACTTTCGTCGAGTGCTACAGTAGGACGCACTTACATTAAACATTATCTGATATCAACTAGCTGATATACCCACAGATCACCTGCGCCTGCACCATGTCATGTTTACGGACGATTTCACTAAGTATACCATTTCCAACCGATTTAAAATAGCCTCTGCCCCGCTGTGACTATTGTTGTAAGACCAATCGCGGAACGGGAGTGTCGTTTCCTAGGTTTCTTCCTTTGTTTAATGGGTACTGCCCTTTACTTTGTTGGATGATTTGCGTTTCCTTCCCCAACAGTCTGTTTCCTCACCCTGTTCCCCTAGATCTTTGCTACGTCTCCGTTTACCTGTTATTCCGGTTCCGAAATGGAGTTTCTTAATGGAGGTGGGGCAGGGGGCCGCCTGAAGGGCGCCATCATGGAAGGCGCCATCATGGAGGGAGCCTAGGCCCCATGGATACGCAACGCGCCCAGGTTAGTAAACCTTACTACCCTATTTAACATCTATTTGCGAATTAGAATTTTTGTATGCCCATCGACGTAGGAATTTATACCGCTAGACTATTTGAACCGATTGATATTCTGCGAGCACTTTGGCATGTTATAATATATTGTTTGCTTGCCGTCTCATGATCATTACAATATTGAACCCTCCCAACAAACCTAACGTACCTCCAACAGAGGACCGTTATTCACTACAACGCGCATGAGTAGCCGGGTTATAGTGGACACTTGCGGACGATCAACTTTTTAGCATGTGAGTACGTCGGTACTTAACTTCATACTTGCATGCTATGTTGCGGGAAGAGAGGTGAGTGAGAAAGGAGGTCAGATGGACCCGTACTTGATCAAAAACATGTCAGTTGGGCCGTGTACTTGGGAGATAATTTGTCATTAACTCAACTCCATGTGCCAGTAGACCATATTTACGGCGTCAGTTGCTGATGAAAATGAATATCTACACAAGGCATTCCAGCGGGACCAGTATCGAGCCTTTGCAAATATCAACGGTGTTGAAATACTGATTGCTAGAAGCTTATCAATTCTAAAGTACAGGTACATTCATGAACATATATACGCGGTATTCGGAGTATGTCTTGTGTGTCTTGTATCCATGCATGCGCACTCAGCTGGCATCTCCAGCTGAGTCTGGAATGACCATCATCTTAGAGAGATTATGCATTATACAACTGAAGCCATACGCCAGGGAGATAAACCATATATGCAACACTTCCCCCTCTTGCTACGCTCCGTGGAGCAAGAAAACAAACAAACAAAGAAGTAAACAAACTAAAATTCCCATAGTAGCCTCCTTAAAACCATGCGTGGCAAGTGAGCAGGGAAAGAGTACCACCGTAGCCTGAGGAAAGCCATCCATATAAACAAAGAAATCCGTATTCCAAAAGATAAGTCAAACAACCTTAAGCTTAATTTGACCTCCAATTGCCACTCACCCATTGCTCTCGTGAACTTCGTATGCTTAGCTTTTGTAAGTGCTTTCGTGAGTATATCTTCCACATTTTTGTCCGTCTGTACGCAGGAGTAGTTGACTATTCGGCGTTTGTGCAGATCTTGACTATTGTGGTAGCAAACGTCCATGTGCTTAGTTCGAGCCTTGATGATTCCTGAGGTGATTAGAATGAGAGCACCCTGATTGTGGCAGTTGATTGGCAGTGGTGGTGAGTCTCTCTGAGAACCGTGAATGTCATTTTACAATTGCAGTACTCATTCTGCTTCACTGGAGGCCTCCAAGCAGGCGATAAACACGGCATGCAGAGTTGACATGGCGAGGAGACTTTGCTTTCGAGACTGCCACGAGAGAGCTCCATTGCTGGCAATACACCCATGGCCTCCTTGACAGTTGCGGTCAACGCTGCCATTGGCCCGATGGGAATCCGAGTATCCTACACGACTATTGCTGATGTCTATGCCTATGCCGATGCGACTGAAGTGTAGTCGAAAATCGTCTATAGATTTGAGATACTGAAGGACTCTTGTAGCAGCGGTCATATGGCTGCTGAAAGGCTGTGAGTTGTAATGAGAAACAGCAGCGACCACATATGAGATATCTGGCCAAGTTTCAAGTGCCGCGTATATTAGTGATCCCACGACTGCTTGATAGTCTGCGATATCTTCCAATACCTTCTCCCCCCGATCCTCAGTCAAGTCCAATTCTACATTGGGATCCATGGGAGTCGAGTAGTGTTAGCAACAGTTCTGGGTTACCCGGCTGCGGTCCGGGATTGGAACTGGACCGGACTGTGCAGTCCAGGTTGTTACCCGGAATACTGGGGTACCCACCAAGTTTGCGGACGGGTTCGCACCGGACCGTGGTTCCATTTTACTGTTCCTACAAGGTTGTCTCCAATTAGGTATTTGAGTTCTCATTGTATCATGACGTGATCAGTACGCAAATTGTGCAGTTCTGGCCGCTGTTTCACTTCGCACATTCAGATTTGCGATCCGACTGATATGCGTTGAGTGGCTGGGAAAAAAGGGCCACTGTATGCAAAATTAGCGGGTTTTCGATAGCGGCTCAATGAATATTGGTCGGATTACACATCTGAGATCGGGAGGTGAAAGAGCGGCTTGAATTGCACAATCTACATACTGATCATATCATGATACGATCAGAACTCAAATACTTAATTGGAGAGAAAGTTGTGATGTTGAAATGCCAGGTTTTGTGTGGAAACCCATTGCAAAGGTTCGGTTCTGGGTTGGAACCGGACCCAGAACCGAACTGGGAATGTGGACCTGTTGCTAATGCTAGCGTGGAGATATCATGAGTGTGCTCCATGCTGAATCATCTCAGAATTGTGATGATATAGGCTTTCTGTCTGAGACTGACCCCGGGACCATCGCGATGGATTGTGATGCTGAGGAACTGGCATGTCCGGCTGAAGTTCGTTATATTCTATTTCTCTGAGAGATTCACTTTGAATTCAATAACAGCTTTCGAAGCGGCCTCCGGATAAGACATCGCAATATTGTCATCATAATGAAATATGAGCACAGATCCTAAGCGGCCAGGCGGACCTTAGCGGCAGCTGTCAAATGAGGGCTGGGCCGGGACTCGCAGCTTCCTGGCCTGCCTGGGGGCTTTTCTTCGGGGCCAGGTGTCTTCTTCTTAGCTGCCGGGCAGCTTTTCTTGGCGGACTAAGCCGAAACAGAATATTTTGATTGAAAGATTGTCTGCTGCGTTTACGAAGACAGTGTCCAATGTACAAACATCATCCATATTCCACTCAATTATCGTAGCCCTACCATTGCTATATTCCATCTATCAACCCGACCAAGGTTTATGCAGGCGGATGCAGGCTTCATAAATTGCGTGCAGGCGGTGCAGGGCTGCCCTCAATGCAGGCTTTCGAAATGGAGGCTGCTGAAAAGCCGGGCGGCCGGCCGGGCCGCTTAGGAACACTGAGTATGACAATGCCGTCACTACAAAGATAGAGGTTAGGATCCGCATGGGATTGAGTGAACTGAAGTGAGAGTAGCAAGGCATTGATATTGTAGTGCCATAGCCGTGTAGCTTGTTCAAGACCGTAGAATGCTTTCCTGAGTCTGACAATGATCTTTGGTGTGTTGAAGCCTTCTGGCCATCCATCTGGCAAATTTATATAGATGTCGTCATCGTCAATTTCAGGGTTGAGGAAAGTAGTCATTACATCCAAGTGGTCAATATTCCACCGGGATCTCCTGATGAGAGAGATGAGATACCGAAACGTAGTTAGCTTCGCAACACGAGCATAAGTCTCAACCAAATCCATCTGTTCGTATCCGACTATGACTAGTGGTCGTTTGTACCATGTGGACCCTTCAGGATTGTGTTTCGTCTTGAAAACCCACTTAGAGCCAATCACCTTAACTTGCAGTTGCCGTGCTTCCCAGGAGTTGAGAGCGGATAAGGTGTTATTGAGCAGGATTCATGTGCATTCTTCGTCCATGGCTCTTTCCCAGGGATCTCGTTGAGGGCTCTCCATAGCGTCTGTGTACGTGAATGGATCTGTTGCGGATGCTGTTAATACTTCTGTGGCAACTTTACCATAACTTCTTGTAACACAACTCCATATTGGCAAAGCTGAAGCTGGAGCTGGAGATGATGGCAGTACTTGGCATGAATTCTTGATTGCTGCGGCCGAGTGCCTGGCAGTTTGATCGTTTCCGCGGAGGCGCCACCTGTGGGCGAGGTTTTCTGCATTTGCTGCCGAATGCTGGGCAGTCTGATCCTCTCAGCAGATGCGCCGGCTGTGGGCATTTTCTCCTTCCTTGTTAGGATCTTCATACAGGTGAGAAGTGGATCTCTTACCAATCTGCATAGTAGGACTATCTTGTCCTCGGAGAGTCTCATCTCCAGTATCTCTTTCCGCGACACATTCCTTATCTCCTGGTAATCCAAATATGTCGATCGCATTGCTTCCATGCTGACACAACATGTGTGCATTTCTTTCTTCAGTGAAGTCGACTTCAGTTTGTGCTTTTACCTTCTGGAATTCGGGATCGCATATCCTCCACAATGTCTCTGAGTCGTGTGTGTAGCCTACCATCATGCAGGGCTTTGACCCTGGGCTGGACATACCCTTGCAGCGTTGAACTTCGGGAGTGAGTCTGCTGGTGTAGCATCTGAATTGATGTAGATTGAGGAGTAAGGCTTGATACAATATTTCGTAGCCATCACCATAGTGCATCAGTTGTACAGTTCCATGCAGCAGCTTGTATCGCGTTTCGTACAGTGCTTTGTAACCATCGCAGCCATTTCTTGTCAGATGTTCTAGTCAGTTCACGGAGAATGTCAGTCCGCGGTGTGACTAGTCAGTTCATGCAGTCCCACCTTCCGTGAATGAACCAGTCAGATCACGGATCCGTGAACTAACCAGTGCTAATTGCGCTCATACACAATTAACAGTTGCTCTGATCCCAAAGTTATGTATACATGAAATATGCACAATTCATTGCGCTTTCACCTCCTGGTCTCCAATTGACTATATCTCTCATATTAATAGAATAGTTGTGGAAACTCATCGATTTTGGGCGATTTTTGAGTGTATTTTTAAAGCTGCTTTATCGATTTTAAAGATATCGTAAATCAAAGACCAGGAGTTGAAAGAGCAATGTATTGTACATATCACATATATACATCTCTTGGTCATTGGACAAATGCTCACAGACTTGATTGAACCAAACTTTCGTCATTTTCTGAGTGTCGCCATGGCTCCACGAAGTGACTGGTCAGTTCATGGAGATGTGGTAGACTCCATGAAGTGACCGGTCGGTTCATGGAGCCCAGTTACTCCGCGGGTTGACTAGTCACTCCGCGGACTGACATTCTCCGTGAACTGACTAGAACATCAGACCTTCATTCGGTGATCTTTGTTGGAGATAGACTGCTGTACCGGGCGGGGTTGGACATATGTGATATTGCTAACAGTCATGTGATATCGTTACTGGGATAATACACTTAGGGGTTTGTATTTGTAATGGCAGTCATGATTAGGTTCTCGGCAATGGCACGGACGTGTCCAGGGCCGGGTAACCGCTGCCTTATATAGACGACTCGCGATCTCTCTGAGATCGCCAGCGATAATCTTACCTATCAACTACTCTATTATATTACCACATCCACGTGTGCAACCGTATCTTTCCATATACTCACATACGCGGCCATA
>Ga0307512_10001000_pt1 | contig 41567 bp, 35 predicted proteins | sample 14_EM_MG_FD_200267 | JGI IMG/M metagenome (GOLD analysis project Ga0307512, IMG submission 200267) | Populus trichocarpa ectomycorrhiza microbial communities from riparian zone in the Pacific Northwest, United States - 14_EM | ecosystem: Host-associated > Plants > Roots > Unclassified | place...
CTAATCTCGTTCCCAGCCCACACTGAGATGTCTCAATTGCCTAACGGAGTTGGGTCACTTGCTGCTCACTGCTTAACACTAACTGCTTTACGCTTTGTATCTTGTTGTTGTTTATTCATACTGTATGCACTCTAATTAGAGTATGACAGAGCCCCATATCCCCTCCGCCTCCGGGCAAGCCGGTTAAATGGCGGAGTTCCCCAACCGCTACCCTTTGTCCCCTTCACACCGGGGGGCTGGCACTGGGATTCGAACCCATAGCATTGTGACCGTATACCCCGCCTATACTTTCAGGAGCGATACCACTGCGCCACGGGGCCAGCCCTGACGCTTTGTATCTTGGCAGTAGGGCGGTACCTTATGTATATGCACACCTACGGAAAATCTCTATAGAATATTTACCTTGTACATAAGTACCACAAGAAAAAGTGGGTTTTTTATTTATGGGATACTTACCGTTTTGATATTATACTGTTGGGCGACCGTTCTTCGACCGTTCTTAATGCTACTACAATCGTTATTAACGGTCAAATAACAAATCCATACCATAAATAGGATACTAGTGGTGTTTAAAAAACCCCGTTTTTTCATGTGGTATATATAGGTCCTAATTATCAATTCTGAAGCCCAGGCCCTGTCCTGTAATCTGCTACTCCATTGTACAGAGGTTAATTAACGTGTCCCCCATTCTTTCGCTGTATTTAACAGGCCTATCTATGTGTACTCGAGTTGGGGTAAAGAACAGCGATGTGCTGGGAATCAATAGGCAACTGATTCTAGAGAGGTTTGTACTGAGGAGGTTTGATATCCTGGGGTGCTCGCATCAGATTTTTCATGTGCTGGTTGTGGCGGCGACGGCGGTGCATGCGGTGGGGATTTTAGATGCGTACGAGTATAATAGGGCGAATAAGAAATGTGGGGTTTAGGGGCAGGGATGAGAAAATGGGGTAGGGTGTGACTTGATGAATGAAAGGTCGAGAGACTTGGCTGTGATGCGATATAGATGGTAATGGGCGTTTCTGGTTTTCTTTCATACGGTGCGACTCCTTCTCGAGTACGCTTGAGAAAACCTACAGGCGAACGTGATGAATCATAAAATTGCCTTGTCGTAGTCAATGGTGGAAACAAGCTCGAGTAGGATGCTTGTATTGAATCTGTCATCCACCATTGATTGAATGCGATCTGATGCCGTCGTTCAAGGCCTTGGGGTTTACGTGGTAGTAACGTTTTCACAAATTCGTAACCACGCGTACCCCGTTTTACCCCCATCTATTATACTTTTCAAGTATCATTAGAAAATGACAGTTTTTGTAGACGGGTCTAAGTTAGGTCCGTTGAACTACTATCGTAACGTTCAAGAATGATCAAGGGTCCGTTTTTTGACCCGTTTTATCCCAGCAGTCAACTTACGTCTGTCTACAAAAATTGCAGTTTCTTCCTACGGTACTAACGAGAACCATTTGTTTGAACTTCCTAGTTACGCATCAAAGCTTGGAAATACGTATTCCAAAAACGTAGGCTGGGATTTCCTTGTAAGTTCGAGCTCTATCTTACTCTAAGCTTGACTCGAGCCGACTCGATCCCAACACCAACTCCGGGTAGTTCAAACGTGGGTAGTTTAGCACAGAGTTCTTGGGCAAGTGAGGTGGGGGAATGAATCCAGCCTGATATTAACTGTCCAGGTATTACCAAAAAGGTTCTAACAGGTTAATCTCAAACCCCCATCGAGGACTGACTAGAACGCTTCTGTTCTGATACACAGCGCCACATACATGGCAGTAAGATATTATTGTAACAGAGGGAAAGAAACATCTTCTAGCTCGGCCACTTTTCGAGCTGGGAAGAAGTGTGTCTAGATCAAACTAACGGTGGTAGACGGTTGATTTACCTAGGCCAGGCATACGATATGAGTGTGTTGCGAGTACTACCCAAAAGCCAGCATTCTATATCAAGAAACATTCAACAATCCACCCTCCCCAGTGATTATTAGAAAACGTGCAATTGTCATTTTAGTTTCAATGTAATTCTAAGCGAATTAATACCCCTATATGTCTAGAGAAGTGACAGTAAGTATAACAGTAGCCTAGGGCTTGCACAAAAATACCTTTCTGTCTCCAAAGACTGGTTGCAAGAGAAGTTATATACCTTTTAACCCGGCATGCGTCTCGAACATCTCCATTCCTGCCACCTTCCGGGGTGTTGGACTATAGCAGCGCTGTAACAGACAAGATCATGAAATTGTAAGATGTCATCATGAAGTGATGTTAACCCGGGGTTAGGGGTTCTGTTTGCACACACAGAGCCTACCCTTCGGACCATCACCACCAGATTGATGGGCCCGGACTGAACGAGAAATCAAGGAATCCAAAAGTAAAGCGACTTGGAGTCGGTTCTAACGTACAAGAGAAGTTTCAGTCGGTCACATAGCCCAACTGTAGCGAAGATAATCCATGGACAGCCTACGGACACTAAACACTACACCGACGGCGAGCGCGGGGTATATCACACCTGAAACCACAAATTCTCGGAGATTGACTATAGAATAGTTAATTCTGACTGGTGAATAGCCCGTGCAAGCTGGAGAGGAGTTTCAAATCGTGGGCGGTCACTCGGTTTGATTAAATCTGCAAATGATGAGAGGATTCTTGGGTAGATGTTATTTGTTGGAGTACTTGAACAAAGGCACTGATTTGCGACATCCCACCGGTGCTATTTTTGGGTGAACCGCTTTCCTTGTAACGCCGCCCAAAGTTGGAGCAATCAAAAAAACGACGGGTGGCTGGTGGTGAAGGAACACGACCAACGCGTATTCATATTCGCTGCGGTGTCCTGCGAGTCCCTCTTTCGCAGGAAAACCCGCATTTAATTTCAGAACATAAGTATAAGGTATCTGAGTAAAAACAGGTGGAAGAAACAGGGTTCTGATTTCCCAATAGCCAATATAAACTATTACACCCTCCATGAACAAGCACACAAGCTTTTCCCATCTGGTACCATCTACAGGTTTACCCAGTTCCATATATAACACCTTACAATGAACTAATCCAGGCCTAGCAAACACAACCACGGTGAGAAAATAAACTAGAAACCCCACAAGCTGAGATAGAAAAAAAAACACTAGCAGGAAATAAATTGTCCCGTCTAAAAACACAACTACCACTCCTTACTCCCAACTCCCATTATTCTTGACCCCACACTCTAACTTTCTATATTTACTGCGCTAGCTGAACCAGGCCGGGGTAGTTTTGAATCAATCCAGGTTCCTTACTTCCTAGGAACTTGATGAGCTCGATGAGTTCACCCCGTGTCTCATCATTGAGCTGGTCCTCAGGCTCGGGCGCCAAAACTTTGTCGAAAATGGGAATAAACTGTTGTGTCATGGCAAAAACAGTCTGGTTGGAAACTTGGTCTAGGGATTGCTGTCAGGGCAAGCAAAAAAGGTGCTCAACTAAAGGCAGTAGGCTTACAGAGTTTGACAAGCATCTTGTACACGGGTTCGTTCTCCTCGTAGTCCTCGGTAAGAGGAAGAACAGTGGCAAGGGCAGGCAACATATCTCCAAGAGGAACACTGTCGGGGCTAGCCATGATCATGCGGGCAATGCAGCCTGCAGCGTTGTCGAGAAGCCTTGGGTTGTCATCGGCGTTGCGGTTCAGGAAGCGCTCGAGCTTCTGCAAAACGTTATTGTACTCGCTCAAGATGGTTTGCCTATCCCCAGAGTAGTAGCACAAAAGACCAAGAGCATATGCCGCATTCGCCTTGGTGTCTTGATCCTCGTCTGAGATGCGGTGGACAAGGAGCTTTAGCAATTTCTGCATTAAATTCCATTAGTTTCGTTGATTGATACGCGAGTTACGGGGTTCTCCATACAGCGGTGTGAGGAGTAACTGAATTCTCCATAAACTTGATGCTGTCGGCAATAACACCGATGCTAGTACTCCTTTCCCTAGGCTCAGTCGAGCTAGCATATTTGACCAAGTGCTGGGAAACAATCTTCCATACGTCAGAGTACTGGGGTCCAAGAGCCACGGCCAATCCAAGAAGGACATCCATCGAGGAGTCGACAAGCATCCAATCAAACTCAGAAGACTCTTGGAGTTCAGGAATATCCTCTTCATCGGCGTCGTCGAGCTGCGCAGGGTGCTGCTTGCTGAGGGTTAGAACGACTTGAGTGGTAACCTCAAGAATGGTAGTGCCATCTACATCGGAGATGATGGCAGGACCGCACATCTTCAGGGTCTCAGCAATGTTCTGGAAGATGGTAGTAACCGTTGCTCTACACCAATCAAGTCAGCACCATGATATAGAAGTAATTACTAGGCCAATTATAAATTGAAAACGTGCATGCATGTCAAAAATAGATTCGCGTTCGCAGCATTCGCCAGTTGGCGTCAAAGTGAGCTGGGTAACGAAGTGTACTCATCATTCAGTGGGGAGAGCAGTGAAGGCCAAATCGGGAGCGGGAACTTGCCTATCAGTTTCGGTCTTCAAGTTTTCAATCGTAACCTCAGTTACGACACTTCCCAGCTTCTGCAGCTCTACAGTTGGGTGGACTTTCAACGGAAGGCCTTTCTGCCACTTTTGCATCCCCTTCTCCTCACAGACCTGCCAGAGGGTTGCATAAGCCCTCCACAGTGTGCTGATGGCGGCCTTCCTGACTCCCTCATATTGGTGACTGGCCATCTCCTTCAAGATTTCTACCGTCTTCTCTAAGTATGGGATGTATGCATGCTTGCAGTGGCTCAAAATTTCCCCAAGGGTTTCAGCGGCAACCTCCTTCTCAAAGGCAATAGCGCTGACGGATGTGAGTTCCTCCCAGTTCTCTTCTTCGCCGTCGTCATCATCATCGTCTCCTCCCATTTGAATTACACTTCCGGAAACATCAGTTTTTTGACCACCCATTCCAAGACTGATGATCTTAGCAGCAATCTCTCCATCCTCAAAATCGTCTGTTTCAGGCTGGGCAAGACTCTCAAACAGAGCACGAGTAGTGCCCTCCAGGAAAGGCCGGAACTCCTCGCCGTATATTTTAGCAATAGTGGCGAAAAACATGAAGGAGGTTTCCTTCATTCTGGGATGACCAAGGTGGAGAGACTCTTCGGCAGAGTGCATCAACGGTTCGACATAAGGAGTAAACGCCTGCAGGCCAACGGCTTCAGCGATGGATCCCATACAGTCGATCACAATGCCTCTAAGGTCAAGCTCTTCTTCAGAGTGCTTGAGAGATACATAAGGTGATAGTCCGTGCATCATCTCTTGGAAATAAGGAGTGAAGCTTTCCTTAGCAGCAAGGGCAGTAGAACCAATACCGCCGACAGCAGCAGCCTTAAGTTTAAAATCGTCCTTCTGGAACATGGCAGAGAGTTTGGGAATCAAGGTAGGTAAGTACACCTGAACGTCCTCGTGTTCAACTCCGACCAGGAGGGCGTCGATTGCATTACAGGCACGTCTCCAGACTCCCGGTCCATCGGAGGAATCCAACATGTGAATGAGGATTGGAACCAAACGGGCGTGTTCCTTTCCGAGCTCTTCATGAAGATCATCAGCCAGTTGCATGAGCGCCTCAAGGGCAGCCTGGCGAACACGAGCTTCGGGGTCGTTCAAAAGCTGAAGAACGACAGGAAAGACGGTATGAAGCTGGGTAACAATGAAGTCTGGTGCACCCTCCACACAGTGTCCCAAAGCCAAAATACCGGCTTTCCTGAACTCGGGATCAGCGTGGTTTGTGTAGGATGGCAAAGCGTTGAGCAAAGGCACAACCACCTGGCTTGGTGGAAGAGCGGCTGCCATGTAGTCAAGAAGCTGCAGAGCGGTTCTCGAGGGGGTCATCTCATCGCTATCCTCAAGTTCTTTAAACTCTGTAACAATCTCCATGGCCCTCAGAGTAAGTCTCTCGCCAACCCTCAAAGCCTGAATCTTCATCTTCTTGTAACGCATGCATGACAACAGGAACGAAAGAGCCTTTGCCCGAACATCATCATCGAGGTTCTTGGAAATGGAAAGATCGGAAAAGAACTGCACCAAATCGCGGAAATGGATTGAGGTTATGGCAGGGTCAACAATCAACAACATCTGGAAAACTTCAAATGCATTGTTTGACTTCTCCTCATCGCCATCCTCCGCAACCTGCTTCAAGACGGCCACCATGGCAGGGACAAGCACTTTAAGCGCGTCGATAGCCTGGGGGTGTTCGTCCGAGTTCAGGATCTCGGTCATCTTTCCAAGAGCAAGCAGGGTGTTAAGTCGGACCTGCATGCTTTCCGGATCGTTGATGGACTGATTGAACAATTGCAAGAAATCGCTCCATCGACCGGCAATCTGCTCCTCCAGGGTATCCAGAAGTGTGTAAAGGATGTAGGTAGCAACCTCACGGTCTTCCGCCTTCTGGGATCTAGCAGCTTGCGTCAGGATACCTGGCAGCTCCTGCCACAGACCAGCCGGAAGTTCAATCTTTGCAATAGCCGAAACAACACGAGCCGCAGAATGTCTGATTAAGGGAACGGTATCTTGAGTTGCGGACTGAAGAAGCGCTTCTTTGATGTGCAGTTTAACATCGTCGGGCAGTTTCGGAGGAGCATTGTTTCTGATACCCCAGAACTTAGGGACGAGTGATCGTGCCTCGACAGCAGCAAGTTGTCGCAAAGCTTGGTCGGGGTGGCTCTGGACGATCTTTACAAGTAAGGGCAACGATTCTGGATTCTTGTAATATTCGGTCTGGAGAGTATGAGTAGCCCGTTGGAGAGTGTCATTGTCCGCTAGATATTTAATTATCTTATCAGCCAACTGAGCCACGGAGCAGGATGATAACAATAAAAGTTGGACTCACGGGCAAGAACAGACTTTAGAACCTCACAAAAGGCTTGTTCATCCATTGTTGATGATGGTGATCTATGGAAAGGAGAAGAGGAAGTAGGGGAGAAGAGAGAGGTGGCAGTGGGGTGTAAAATCGTCTTTTGGTGGGGTAGTTGAAACCCCACTCGATGGGATGGGATGGAATCGCGAGGCGAGGAGCGCTCAGTAATTAATGTAGCACCTCGAAGGAAAAGATTGAGGATCTAGCAAAGAGCCTTTGAGGTTCGGAGTTTGGGCTGGGATGGAGGAAGAAGTCCCAAGTCGAGTGGTATGAAGAATAATGTAAATTTAAGCAGACAGGAATTTGGAGGGCAGTCAAATTCTGACACCTACCCAGCGCCAAGACCAATGCTAAGGACCCTGGCAGGTATCTAACGCTCCAAACAGCTTCCTCGCACCCTTCACGCCGTCAGTCCGCGGTTACGTATGTCGCTGAGACTTCGTCCGAACACTGCCACTTACTCTCTTGAACGTAGCCCATCGTTTAGATTCACTAGATACGTAAACTCTAACGTTTCATCTACTTAGACTAAGTACTTACTCACTTCCAGCTGGTATGGAGAGCGACGAAGAAGTAGCAAGGGAACGAAGAACCATGACAGAGTAGAGCAGTACGAGCAAAACGCACAGAACAAAGCAAGGAAATATAAGGTAAATATAACAACCAGTATCCCGCCTTTCCATAGACATCAAAATTCTCATCAAGGAGGTAACAAAGGAAAAAAAAAAGGAGAAAACTATGACGGGTGAGCAGATATCCAATCCCCAAAGAAAAGAGACCCTAGGAACAAAACAATCAACGTAAGTATCATACAGAAGCATCAAGCGCCAATTTGAATGTAACCATATTTATGTTAAACACCGCCCCCCCTTAACCCACCTACTCCCACGAAAGATGTAAAGAGCAAGCAATCTCAGAGCTCAAGCACCAGTGATTATACAGCAACTGTCGGCAACGGATCTGCCACAGGAAATAATGCTTTAGCTAGGAAGCCATCCCCCTACCGCACCCCCTCGTCCGCTGTCTCCGACACCACTACCGCCCCGACTCCTGCGTCTACCCGAGCTTGTGGGCGAGTCACCGCCGGCGGTCTTGTCCTGATCCAAACTTCTCCTTGACTGTTGTACCATGTCACTCATTGCAAACAAAAGATCTTCATCTTCTTGGCTAGGTCTCGACCAACTTGGTGTTCGGCGTCCAACTATACCTGGTCTCATGTTGCCCCCGCTCTGGTTCTTGTTTAGGCTTGAGGTAGACGACATCGGCGGTGTATCCCCACGACCCCGAGCAGAGAATCGTCCTCTATTTGACGAAAAAGAAGATGTCATTTCATTTCCTCTAGGGAACCGGTTCGCAAATCGTGGCCCTCCCTCTTCAGCTGTATCCATTGACGGAGGCCTAACCGGGCCAAAAGGGAGCCCATCGTCTTCTCCGTCGTTGATTTGTCGAGATTCTGCTTCTGCAGCTTCTCTTCCTGGAAGTGCTGAGTTTGAAGCACTACGTAGATCTAGTAGTCGGCTCATGCTCAATCGTGGTGCCCTATCAACGCTACCTAAACTAATACTTTGACGATGATTGTCAAATGTCGTCGCTGGGTCGAACTCTATAAAGCCGCTAACATCAATAGTCTCTCGATGCTCCTGCGACATCGAATTTGCACGACGGGGACCCATAAATCCCGGAGACAAAGGGATGTCAAGGGGCTCCGTTGTCGCAGCTCCCTCCGCAACTGGTTGACTCCGTCTCTGATTATCAGATCCCGACGCTGGTTGTGTTGATCGAGAGTGATGGTGATGTTGGCGTCCAACAGTCTGGGCTCCGCTGAGCCGGGAAGGGATGGCTGGTGTATGTGGGGTATGAGGAGACAGGGGTTTTCCAGGAGATGAGGATGAAGAAAACGTAGTGGATGGAACCATACCGGGTACACTAGACAAATTTCTGCTCGACGTTGACGGCGAACTAGATGGCTGCAATAGCAAAGATGAAGACATAGAATCGGCAAGTGCACTTTGTGAATCCTTCATTCTCTGAAATTTGGATAACGGATCTCTAGCGACCCTAGCAGAAGATTCTCCACCAGCACCGCCAAAGCTCTTCAAACTCGTCTTTTGACCATCCGCCAGCATTGACATGAAGTCACGAATCTGAATATCTTCCTCATAAGAGCTTGCTCCGGCGGTAGTATACAATCCAGACCCAGGTGCCGCCATAGAAGATGAATAGCTCGCTTGTCCACTGCTGTTGTCATCGTCCGCCCTCGAAGCACTGGCACCAGCCGATATTCTAGGTCGACGGGTACCGAAGCTACTTGCGATTCGTGTCATGGGTTGCGCTTTTGGCGAGCCGGATGAAATGGGAATGGGAGTTTGAACTGCAGTAATATCCCCGGATGGTGTTACCGTTGAATGAGCCGACTTGTATGAAGATGGTGATACAGCTCCAATGTTGACACGGGGCCTATGAGCCTGCACACCAGGCGTACCAACCCGTCCCAACGATGACCCCTGAAATACCTGGTCGGAAATGGCTGGGGAGGATGAAAGCGATGCTGATTTGAAAGGTTGAAATGATATAGAGGCCCTACGACTTACCGGTGGTATGTCGGTGCTTCTCAATGAAGACTTAGACCCTTGAATGGACCGCATTGCTGATGAAGGTCGTTCTGCCGGTGAGCTATTGGAAGATGATCTATTAGTCATATCTGCAGCAGCTCGTAAGGCAAATAACGGACTGGCACCCGCAGTTTGATGAAACGATGATAAGCTTCCGTTCGCTGGATTATACTCAGGCCGCTGTGGTACTGTTGCGACTGCAGAAGGTAGAGATCCGTGTTCTGTTCCTCGGGCAGTAGCGAAATTTGCTGGTTGGGAGGATGTTCGCTGATGTCGGGATGGGTGAAAGTGATGTTCGTCCAACTTGATGAAATGCGAGCTTAATAACGCTTCTGATTCATCGACCCTGAAATCACAGTTTTTCCGGAAAGAAACAGAAATGCTGAAGGATCCGGCGGGGCTTTCCACCTTTCCAAATGCAAACTCTTCGGTTACTGTCTCCTCCCCTGGAAACAAAGGTATTTGTAGTCCATCCCACCTTCTAGCAGATCGGGCAAAGTCCTCCCCGCTTTGCACACGACAACCAATCTTCAATGCACTGCTGTGAAGTTTCAACTTTTGCAAACGTCGCCGGAACTTCCATGTTGGTGTCAATGAGAGATAAGTGTACAGGGCGCGAAATAAGATGATGCTCTTTTTATAGATTACCGGAAGTTCGGGATTCTGAGGCAGGTCAAACGGGGGACTGCAGAAGGTTCAGTCAGAGCCCCGCAATAATCCGAACGTAAGATCATAGAATGTAGGATGAACGTGGTACCCACCTTAGTTCAACTTTCCACCGCTCTAAGACGATCTGCTGCTCCTTGGCTGTACCACTACGTTTAGGGCCTACATTGAGACCAACACGATTTGCTGCATTCTCCAAAGTTTCCGTTACATTCCATCGCTTTTCGCCGCCATCCAGTATTACCAGAGCCTGCGTAGCGGTGAGATCGCTAGTATCAAGGTATGTTTCGATAATTAAAGGTTGTGGCCTTGGGTCGAATGAGTCTCCAAGCCTCCACGGTTTGAGTTCTTCTCTGAATGTCTCCATCTCATCGAGCTCGATATTAAACTGTAAATAGATAGTATCATTAGCCTAATAATTTACAATTCACAATTCACAGATTAAAGCGATGAAGGATGGGCTATACCCATTTATTTGTTATCCTCTCTTGAGTTCTCTGAGATAGCATTGATTGGACTGGCATCCGGGATTGAATGATAACCGTCGCTGCCTTCCAAAAGAACGCTTGAACAATTTGGTTCACCTTCGCTCGCCGACTCCCTTCCCCTTGTCCTTCGCCGGTATTCCCTTCGCCTGCATTGGGTGTATGGTATCCTGCCGAACCAGGTCGAATGTGTCCACCAGCCCTTGGGATCTGCGTGAAGCCTCCTGATGCGGCAGATGATTCGGACCCATCCAAACCAAAGTAATTTACGCCTGTAGAGTATTGTTGTGTCGAGTTTGCGTCATATTCTTCGCCTCCTGCCGCTTGCGTGGTGCGCCGCCTGGGTGGTGTGTCCCAAGGAAGATGTGATTTTTCGGTTCCATACATAGTGGGAAGGTCCGGGCCACGCCCAGTTGGTGGTTAAGGTAGTATTTATATCAGCTCTCAGGAAATTCGTGGTTACGAGCTAGAGAGGAGGGTGCAGAAGCTGCTAGGCAAAGATAATGTAGATTGTTGAAATGTATTCGTACTCGGCAGCCATCACAATTATCTATTCCAATGTCGAGTTCTAACGTAAGCTGGTTTTGTCACAGCTCTAGGAGCTTCGCGGCTTCGCTCGATCGGTAGTGAGGAGCTTTGAGTGGCGGCGACGATGATTGGCAAAGCTAAAGAACGCTGATACGACAGACTTCTACTGAAAATACCCCTGAGGAGCTCGACTATCTTTGTCCTTATCGAGTGAAGTAAGAAACGAAGGATATGTCGGTCCGCAGGTCGGATCGCTTGCGCTCGGAGGTCGAGTTGACCGGATCTACAATAGCATGGTTTAGCTTGAAGCTCTCTTTTGCTTGTGTAAACTGAAAAAGTATGGAGTTAAGTAGTAAGGCTGTAGAACTAGGTCTGAGGAATTCGGATGGGTAGCGCAAAGTAAGGTACCCAAAGACGAGCGATAGGATTGGGAGCAACCAAGTCCATCATATCTGGAATAAGCAAACAAAAGGTAGGGAAGATGGGACGACATACACGGGCGCAAGATGCTCGACCTTGGTGCTCAAGGCTGGCGGGCTGGCAAGGCAGTTGGCCTCGATAAATAGGACACCAGACCGGTGAACTTCTCACGTATCGGATCAATACGCCTACGAGTCGCAGATGCCACACCAATCCCCTCGAATAATTGTGGTCGGACGATAGCACCCAGCTCAATGAAAACGAAGAAAGCTTCACTCTGCCCTTTTGCAACTCCGTACAGCAATCGACTCAAGAGCAATAGTGACAAAGGTCCGAACGGTCTACCAGTGATATAGCCGGTTTAAGGGAATTAAGATAACGACGAGTACAGTCGCACAAGACCCCGTGGCCTGCGAGTCCACGGTTGGAAATACGTTCTCGAAAGCCTTAAATATCCTCCTCTTCTTCCTGCGCCCACATAGCAAATGGAACAGGACCCCGGTCTCTCTAGATGAAAACGAATATAGTGCAGAGACACAGCTTGCGGTGAATAACCGAACGGAAGGACGTGCTCCAAATAGAGGATTAGGGATTCTGCCGCGACGTGCAGGTGCAGGTCGACAACGACTTCGCGTGACTCAGGTGGGCCAGTTAGGCAGTTGGGCAGTTACCGTAGTTGAGTAGTTGGTAGAGGCTGTCGTTCGCCACCTATCTGCTGGCGCAGGAGTACTCTACTGCCTGACTGACTGTAAACGGGGATCGTGACAGCTCTGGAGCGTGAGCGTGAGAGTGGAGAGGCGTGGCGGTCGTTGGCAGGAGGGATGGCTGTGAGTAGAGGATGGGGTGTGCTGCAGTACGGAGTATGTTAACTCTACCAGTCTAGTACCGGCATTAGCGGGAGTTGGTTCTTTGTCTTGGCTCTGGGTGGTTGTTTGTACAGTCACAACCGGAGGTTACAAGAGTACTCTGTTTGGGAAGTGGAGCAGCCAGAGTCAGCTTGCGATAAGAGAATACACCCCCCAAAATAATACTTGATGCACTCTAAAGGCCGTTTTATTAACACTTTGCACTTTTCTCATCCTTGGGTTAAAGCCGGGCGAACTGCATTTAGTGGGTTGCCCTTTCTATTTACCATACAAATTTCCTTAATTTCTAGATAGGCATCGTTAAGTTACTGGACGCAGGCAGTTATATTGCATCTGTTAAGCCTTGCGCCGTTTGTTGAACATGGAGATGACTCCAGTTGCGCAATCATTCAATTTGCCTCGCAAATAATGCCCAGGTGTCGAAGAGATTCACCAACGACAAATCCACAATATCAGACGGATCGCTAGAATATTTGATACCAAGAAGTGGGTTTCGACTTTGGTTCTAAGTTAGGGCGAGGAAGTTACGCTACGTAGCCGTCGCCTCCCCGAATAGCCACACCACCAATGACGACCAGTGCTGTCCTCGAGCGGTAAATGCTGCGAAGCTGCGACCATAGTTGCTAGATGGACGCCGTCTTCGAGATGATTATCAAACCTATGGCTATCGACCTCAACGGCCCCAAATCGTTGATTAGGAACACCGACAACAGCCAGATCTCGCTAATCGAAGCTTCAGACAGTAGCGGCGAGTACGGCACCCGAGACCGATCTTTTGGACGGGTAAAAACCACTGCTGGCATGGCCGAGCAGCCGTTCACGTACAAAGTTTCCCTCGAACCACCATAGCAGTGCGGGCATCACCTGATTAACCTTACATTGAAGCTTGTTATACGGCAACGAGGGAAAAGAAATGTTCGATATGCTCCAAAATTGCCTTTCATACACTCCAAACATTACTGGAAGCCATCGGAGTCTTGCGCCGCCACAAAATTGGAAGTACTGGTGCGGATAAAAATAGTCGGCTTCGGGTTTCCCTTCGAAAAACCAAAATCCTGTTACCGAGCTTCTCGAGGCCGTGTGCCTTCAAGAATGCCAGACGATGACTGCCCATTGCATACGACCTAGACGATGTAAAATGTTAGACTTGTATCCTATGACTGCAAGGGACATACGTACCTTGGAATGGCTCAATGGACGTCTGAAAGCTTAGTCTGTATCCAGCCAATTGGATTCGGGGCGCAGTGACACATTCGCTAGTATTTCAGCGTTGCAAACTTCAGTTACGATTTGGAGTACTGGTTTAGATGATTGGCTGATGCGCCTACAAGCTCATGATAGCAGTTGAGCGAGTAACTAGAGAGGACAATCTTTTAGTGAATGAATATCTAACCCAGGTTTAAAGTAACTAAAAATGACTATTTGGAGGTTTAACGTCTACCAGCCTCCCGATTGCGAAAGCTACCAACATGCTTGCGAATCTGATGTTTTTGCTCGGTTAATCTCAATAAGGCTCCACCCAAGTACGCCGTTTCACAACTAGAGGGCTTCCGCAATCGGAGGTTAGACCCTATAATTCTCCACAACCCTACATAAGTAGGTATCCAATATGGAGGGATAATGTGTTTTTTTATCGTCGTTTTCCTCAGAGCTTGTCACAAATTGGTTACAAATCAATGATGCATAATCAGACATAAAACCATAGCTGGAAAGTATTATACGTACTTCTGAGAACGGCATTGATCTTGTACTTGCCAACTATACGAATTCGTATGTACCACAGTACTTCTCGGACTGAGCAAGTTATTTATTCCCTGGATCTTTGAGAGCTCGTATACACTTGCTATCGCTCAAAGCCGGAGCCAGGGAGGGAGTAGACCGCAACCCCTGCGAGGCCGGGTAGATTTAGTATGGGGATCGGCGCATGTTATCAACGCCTTCCGATATCTCCTCAGTTCCACGTCACACTGCATTTCCAAAGCATCGTTGACGTTGGCGTTGACGTTTCGACTCATGAATATGTTCGCAAACAAAACTAGATATAAGCACAAAACTCATGAGGCCTTTTCACCCGCTTCCAAGGCAACAGCAACTAGCCAAAGCGATGTGCGCAGAGCAGGCATCAAAACATCCTATTATTAGAAACGAGATCTCCGCAGCATTCCATCTACGATTCCCTACTCTACTGCCGAATCTTGCTGTCTATGAATTTTCATAAGTACAAATCATTCCTCTCCGCCCCCACAGAATCCCAAACTCTGACTCGAACAATTAAAAAGGGGACGTGCATATATATCCCGCGCTTGCTTCATAATATCTGCCACGCAGATCGGTGCGTCCACCGGAATTTAAGCATCATGAGTCAGGCAGCAAACCTACACTTCCCCGCCTTCAGGCAGCAAACAAAAGCCCGTTGCTCGAACGCGTGCGAACGCAATTCCACAGCGACACACGTATCGACCCCTCACAAAAGCAAAACGTATTGCGGGGTAAACATTGGATTCTGGTCAATAACTCGCCTGAAGATGGAGAATTTATCACAGCTCATCGGCTCATCCAGCACACCATTTCATTACCGGGATGCCAACAATCCAGTGGGTAGCGGCCTGCAGAATTCTAGGTACCTTGGGGACCGTCGTGACTCTTCTGCATCGATCCAAGATCTCTGATTCCATGGGTATCTATTGAGGGACAACTGCAGGGGGAAGATGAGTCCACCATCGATGACTGGAGACACCCTTGAGTCTTGTGCGAAAGCTACTGCGTGTTCTTTCGCGGCTGCTCCCTGCTTTGGACTAAGCTTGGAGCTTCCAGTATGATGAATTCCAGACACCAACTCCAATTAGTTTCCTCGAGAATCGTGTCTCCAATTCTACGGGTTCTGGCCACGAGAGGGGTGGTGTTTGCCTAAGATGAGCTATGAGATTGTAAAAGACTCACTGTTCATTACTCGGTATCGATAATTACTCACCATCGGCTCACCATGATGTCTACTGGTGTTTCTCTGAACCAACAGACAGCATATCGCAAATCACGCGGACATTCATCTACTTACCAAATTGATACTTTGCGAAACTTCTTACTAAGCGCTGACTTCTAAGTTGTCAGCTCCTGCCAACCACAACTGCCCCTGATGTAGCCGGTGTATGCTCCTGTTGCTCTCGAGCCATGGAAAGTATTAGATATAAGGGGATCCGAGCAGCAAGACTGAGAACGAGATAATGGGGGAAAGGGGGGCGAAGATCTCAATGTGATTACCACACTGACGGTCTATGCAACGAAGCAAAGGCTTAAACTCAAACACTACCCTACATAGTAATCGCCATCTAGCTGTATGAGCTTGCGATTATTCGTGACAGTATTCAATCAACCTTTCTCCTTAGGACCGCCCTTTCCGCGTTCTCAAAGCCAGCACCCTCGTGTGATGATTCGGATATATAATTAGTATTAGAATGATTCTAAGCAGCGAGGAGTAATCATACCAGTATATTTTCCGGTCGCTACCTGTTTCCACCGTCGCGAATATTGCTGTGCGGGGGTTTTTTGACGTAGAAACTAGTAACTATCTATAAACAAAGCTAAAGCCTATGCATGAGTAATGACTCGCACCGTAGAAGCCTTCGGACGCTGGGGTTGAAACTTTCGGAGAATAATCCTTTGTAAACCTCACTACAGCCTACCCTCATTCTTAGGTTTTCTCATTGCTCACAAGCCGGTCGTTAAAGACCGCGTTGTCCAAGCATATCTATTCCGGCCGATTGGCGAACTCAGCGGTTCGCGAACTGGACAGACCAATTTGCCATTTCGTGTCCAGTTCGCAAATTTATACCAGGTTCGTGAACTGTCCTGTTCGGTTCGCAAACTTGAGAAATCAGTTCGCCATATCCCCATCCAGTTCACGAACAAGGTAAAAGTTTGAATACTGGTCTGTCCTGTTTGCAAACTCGAGAAACCCAGTTTCATCTTTGCCATGATATACTCTATGTTCGGCCAACGCAAAACTTTTGAGGCAAATAGCAACGATTAAAGGTCTAATGTACGGTGAATATGTGTAATTCTGCTCCCGTTTAACCCCGCACTGAACAGATGTTGTATGATGGAGTACTTACTACAAAGTTCCATTCGTCACTAGGAGATTTCCCCTGAAACAAATCAGTAAGTCACCTCAGTTGTACTTTAAACTCCTAGGCCTGGTGCTTTGTTGGCCAGATGTTTCACCTGCCCACAAGCTTACTCGGTGAAAAGTGAGAAAAGATCTAGCACCTATACGAGAGTAGCTCCTGGGTGGGTTCTCATACTTTCTGACCTGTTCAGAAACCGGCCTTAGTTCGCGAACTGGCGCGTCCGGTTCGTGAATAGGAAAAGTTCGTGTATCGGTAGGAACATACCCAGCATCATCGAGCACGTATGTCGTCCCCTCCACCACCGAGACTATGACGGATTTTGGGGGCTGGTTATGATCCATCCAGGCCCGGTAAGCCCATGAACTCAGCATTCCTTTAATTTCTGCTTAAAACGCTTACTATTTGATAGTCCGAAATAAGTGTTATCCAAGGCTGTCAAGTTGATGGAGCCCCCTCAAAAAATGCCATCACCGAACACACCATGTTTCTGTCTACCTATGGTTGCGCGTGCTGATTCTAACAGTCGACTAACTTACATACTTGCATTCAAAGGTTTCGGCGAATGCATAAGGAACCAAGGCCGATTTCTTGAGACGCTCGATTCTGATGCCAAGGACTACTTCATGAAAGCCTTGCGTTGATATACACAGTTCAGGTACTCCTAGTGCAAGGTTTGGCGTCACCTCACTCAGAGCGTTTCTGTCTTCGAATATGCCGTTCGTTCACTGAAGGAATGTATCTGAATTTGGCGTTGTACAGAGAGGCAGGAAAGACTGGCATTTACATACATTCGTCTTGCGCCGGGATGCTCCAGACCCACGGCATCGGTAATAAACACCGCCTGGACCCGCTGTTTGGCCACTTATGTCAAACAAACGCTTATTCTGCATGTCGGAAATACGCCTAATGTTCATCCTGGGAGAACAGATTATCACATTAAACATCTCCATCACTTGTGAACAGATACCTCCCTCGCCTCTTGGTCTCACAAAAAGCTACGGAACGGTAACAGAATCGTATCTCGTTTGGGGGGCGTTATTAGGAGGAAAGAACATGGACTTCTTGCACCTGAATGGGTCCACTGGAAACCAAGGTTATTTGACTACAAATAACTATTCAAAAAGACAATGCAAGTGATCACGATCACATCTGCCAAATGTATCGTGCTCGAGCTCGCTTTACAATAACCGCTATCTTTCTTTGGGGTATACTACGACAAGGCGATCGCGCGAGGAACAAGAGGATCTGGGAGCGGGAGTAAACACAGCCTAAAAAGCATCGATTTTCGTAGTATAGTCATAGTGGCTTCTATACTATACACCCAAAGCACAACCAATGAAGCCATTCGGAAACAAGTCTCACAGACTATTGATAGCCGGGTTAGGGTTGGCCACTCGTACAAATTTAAAGACGGCTCTCGACCTGCACCAGCACCAGCAACAGAACAGCAACATATTTTTCTTTCATTCTCAGGGGCAAGCACCACTGCAGCCACAGTCACATCGTGTGAATTGCCTGCGTGATGTACGGTACCAAGGTGGTCACGTTACAAATGTGGCTTCCGAGTTAGCCACATCACGTGCCAAGCTCGACGACATTGGTACACGGGAAGTGACTTATGGTGACCGCAGCACATTTCTCTCGAAACCGCATGCAAAGTCGGTCCGGGCCATCGCTACAGCGCCGTATCTGACGCCTACAGAGTGCAAAGTACCGCTGCCCAAGTCGCAGCTACACTTTAGTACATCTCGGTGCCAAGCAATTCCGACCTGCAGGCTGCACGAGAACGTCACACGCCGGTTGTAATCCCCCGATCTGCAACCTTTCGGCAACCTCACCTTCCAACCCCGCAGTAACCTTAGATATAACCTTATATACAGTACCACCTACTTACTCCATCAACTTCCATCCCACAGCAGTCGTCATTCACAATGTCCAAAGACCTCGCGTCATTTCATGACTACCTGCTCAACTCCAAACGCATTCTCGCTGTCTGCGGCGCTGGGTTAAGTGCATCGTCGGGGCTGCCTACATTCCGGGGCGCTGGTGGGGTATATAAACACACAATCCCGTTCCGTCCTCCTTTGTCGCTGATATCCAGCCGCATAGATGTGGCGCCAACACAACGCAATGGAGCTCTCAACGCCCGAAGCGTTCCGCAATCACCCCGGCCTGGTGTGGCAGGCACCTCTCCCCCTCCTCTCTTTCCTCCACGCCTCCTCGCAATAACTTCAAGCTAGTTCTACTCTCTCCGCCGGCACTTTGCGCTCAAAGCCGCGCCAAACGCAGCCCACTACGCGCTCGCCCAGCTTGCGCGAATTAGACCGTACCCGCAGTTTCTGACCCTGAGCCAAAACGTAGACGGCCTATCAGACCATGCGAGTCATCCGGCGAAATCTATCGAGTATCTCCACGGAAGCCTGTTTAGAGTCCGGTGTATGCGCAGCTGGTGTAGATATGAGAGAGACGATACGAGCGATCCCATTGTGCCTGCGCTTGAGGTGGATGAGGAGGAGCCGGAGGATGGGTGGAGGAGGTTGGAGATCGATGAACTGCCAAAGTGTCCCCAGTGTTTGTACCCCCTGGTATGGTGCGCGCGGAAGGGTCTAATGGGGTTAGGTAAAACCGGGCTCCTCAGACCCGCGGTTGTGTGGTTCGGAGAAAATTTAGACTCGCAAATGCTAAAGCGGATCGATCAGTACCTTGTACGCCCCGGCCAGGACCCAGTGGATTTGTGCCTGGTTATCGGAACGAGTGGTACGGTATATCCGGCTGCTGGGTATGTTTCTCCCCTACGGCGGGACCCCGTGGCTAACGAGATAGGTATGCAAGTAAAGTTAAGGCACAAGGAGGGAAGGTGGCGGTGGTAGATATCGATTGCAGTGTGAGACACGAACAAGCCAAGGACGAGAACGCGGATTGGCTCTTCGAGGGAGATGCAGCGAAGGTATGTCTAACATCAGTCAGCTGATCCAAATCTCTGACCCGAACATCTAGCTACTCCCCGAGATGCTCGAGCCCATCATCGGAAGCCTCACAGCGCTGGCTCGGCCGCCGGGGAAAGTAAACGGGCAAACAGTGGGAGGTGTTGACATCAGTGATATCAGGATATGCCCCGAATAAATCAAATGGGTAGCATGGGATGACGCAATAACGATACCTTAGTTTAATGGGTTTCTTCGGTTTTATTGGTTCATATTCGATTCCAGGGAGGCATATATATCCTTTGTTTGTGGTTGGGAGGTTTTTTCATTTTGCATGCATTTTGTTTATGGCATGGAAATTTGTACTGGTTTTTATTGGATCTGTTGTACGGAAATTCCAGGCGCGGGTATTGGTTTTGAAAGAAACGTATCATGTCACGAACTGTGCCGTGCCACCTCAGCAGCCTGCCGAAACACCCATATTCCCTGACGACAGGGGAGGTGGAGGCCGCCGGCGGTATGAAGATCCGTTGGCATCGCCTTGTGGAACACCCCTCTCATGTGTAGTACGCAGAGAGAGGGGTATGTACCTGCAGTGTTTCGAAGCGGCCAGACTGGTATCCGTGTTCCCACGCCGAGGCTTCATATGCAGTCCGCTAAACTCCGTGTCGATCGGTGGCCAGACCGTACAGAGGTAAGGGCTCTTTTCTAAAGGCACCAATACGGATAATTATACTTCCGCCCTCACGAGGAATGATAACTAATCCGGCAGATCTTCGGCCATTAATTGACTCCAAGACAGTGGTCGATGAATGGATTCAGCGAAACTCAACTGTTGCTAGAACTTCACCCATCCAAGCTTAGACTGCCAGTTAAATCAAGGGCGAGGCCAGGATATTCTAGGAGTGAGGAAGTTGATATCCTATGATCTTCGTCGAGTTCGAGTGAGGGGTTATGATCTCTTGTCTCTGGCTCGCCTTCCTACAGCTCCAGATTCTTGACAAGCTCGGTTATGCCGTTACGGGAGGTTTCCGAGAAGTCGAAGAGCTTGGGATGAGTTGGTTTTCGGGGCAGCGGAGATGGTTGGATGCCGACGGCTGCAATCGCGATTAGGTTGTACCCACTGCTCAAAGGATTGTCCGGAATTATTGATGTGTGGGTACAAGAATAAATGCTGATATGCGTACAGGGGTGTCGTTACCCGGGCTGACCAAACGCACACCAAGCATAGATTGTGGGATGTGATATGCGTCTCGTAGGCAGTGGAGTAGACGTCGGTGGTCTCGCAGGAACGTCCCAGGCGTGAGGAAAACATGAGTGAGTGGGAGGTGTTAGAGTTTGGTGGAGGTTGGTTGGGCGGTATGGAGATTTAGGTTTTGGTTGTAGAGAGGTGTACTCTACAGTCGGCATGATTTTGGGTATTGGCTTAGTGAGACGAGGCCTCTCGGGACGTGATGACATGAACTCCGGTGCTAGTGATCGGGCCGAGAAATGTGACCAAGCGCTGAAACTCTAGACCCTATGTCTTGCTCCAGACGATTCCTATAGCCGAAAGTTAATGGTCTGAGAAACAAGACGCCCCGACCTCGTCTTGTGGCCAAATAACATCCCCCTATCGTGCGCAGTCCCGAAACTGGGATAAGCCTGCCTTTTGTTTTGTTTTATTCATACTGTATTCACTCTAATTAGAGTATGACAGAGTCTAAGACAACCCCTCCGCCTCCGGGCGAGCCGGCTAGATGGCGGAGCTCCCACCTGCTACCCATCGTCCCCTTTGACAAAGGAAAAGAAAAAACCCAGCAAGCGCAAACGATTGAAAAGAACAAAAGAGAGGAGATCAACGAAAAGAGAGAGACCGTCCCCGGTCCAAGCGCCCTTACTCCTGCCCGCGCTCCTCCTGCCCACGCTCCTCTGCTTGTTTTGGCGGGAACTTCCCGACATCAGTAGCTGCCAGGAAGTCCATCACCGCTTGATCACATTTCTCCATGGAAAACAGCTCAGAAATCTGCACATGTCGGCATCTGCCCGATTTCCATCCTGTGGCCTTTCCCACCGCCTTCCAGAGCGCTTTCTGCTGGTCTTTCCATCGGGTGCAGTGGCGGAAGAGGTGCTCCCGTGTCTGTACTGCTCCGCCTCTGCACCACCAGCATATGTCGTCCTCTCGGTGTCCAAACCACTTTAGGTATGCTCCGGTCGGCGCATGCCCGCTCTTCAGTCTATAGAACCTTGCTGCCAGTGACTTCATGCTTGTCATTGGGACAGATCTCTTGCTCCGGGCTTTGCCCTTCAGCCTATAGCCGTAGTGTTTGGAGCACTTGTCGGCCTCCCACTTCGTCTTTGCCGCCGTCCTTCCTTCGGAGATCCGTCTAGCTCTATTCGCGGCCGAGGTGTATATTCGCTCACGTACTGTGTAACCTCGACCTTCTTGTGCTTTGTTCGCCTGGCGGTCAGCCTCTTCGTTCCTGGGGATGCCTGAGTGTCCCGGGACCCAGTGGACCACGACTTCGATGCCGTGGGCGCGGAGGGCCCTAGCATGCTCGTTGATTACTCTTGCTAGCTGCTGCCTTGGCCCTGGGTCCAGGTGCGCCGTCCGTCTGATGGCTGCCTGCGAATCACTGAAAACCGCCACTGTCGTGACTCCATGTGCTCGCAGCGCCTCCGCTCTTGTAACGGACTTTTGGAGTGCGATTCCGATTGCCCATAGTTCAGCGTCGAACACCTCCATTCGTCCCGTGCCAAGGTAGCTGCGGAAGACCGTCCAGCCGTCTCCGTTTAAACACACCGCCGCGGCTCCCACTCTCCCGATAAGCCTGCCTGCTGGCCCGAGATATTACATAGGACTCGCGTAGAGTGCACAGCCCCTGAGATGACCATCACTATGAGTTGAACGCTGCGTTTTTACAGTGTACTCATACCATATTGAAGTCATAACTCGTGGATGAACGAACGTGTTTGGAGGTTGTATCAATGTTTCAGTCCTGCGTGATAACCTCAGGGCAAACAACCTCATCCTTCTGCAAGATCAACCTCCACTCGCTGTTACAGATGATGCCCGAGTTCCCACTTCATTAACTCTCACAACACTAAATCCGTCCCCACTCTGCAACACGACATTACTTAATGAGACAACCTTCTCTAGACAATTCAAGAAAGGCCAGCTAGTTGTGGGCTAGAAGGCCTGTCACTCCGCAGCGAAAATTAAAAAAATGGTATGATTTGACTATCTACAATTTGGTCCGCTACCGTGACCACCGTGCGATTTACCCACCGCAACCTCCCCACGAACAGTAAGACTCAGAAATCAGCCAGTACTCCGGGGGGCACCTCTCGATCATCTAGGAAGGAAACTCGATTCAAGTTGTGAAACCCTTCGCCCCACAGCAGTTTTACCCTCAGTACTAAGGGTTTTAACTAATGTGGTTGGAATGCTTGTAAATTTACAAACATTTTCTTTTACATTAAACTAGGCTTCGGTACACTTTACACGGCTCGTTACTTTATGGGGGGCACTATTTGCGTGATGTTCACATGAATCTCATGTGAGTGAGGATTTTTGTTACTAATTCAACGCGTTTTTCTCATCCTCTGGTTGTTAGGTAATTTTAGCTGTCACAGTTGTTGACCTTGCAGTCCATTGTAAGCCTTGCCTTTATGTCAGCCTGTCAGGTTTGTCGGATTGTGAAGAGCATTCCGCAGCGGCGGCCGTCACTGCAACTGTTACTGCCATTACCATCACCATCACCATCACCACCACAATCAACTACAGCAGTTGCAGGCCTTGCACCCACGTACACATACACATACATGAATATTATGGGAGCAGCGGGAAAGTGACCTGGAGAGAAAGTAGATCTCAAAGTGACAAACCCATCATCCCAATCCCAACACTTATTGATACATAAATTCTGAATGTCCTCGAAGTATCACTTCGATTCCTTAAGAGCCGCGCATTACCCCGCAAAAACACGCCGCCTCCGACTAGCTATCCCGCGAATTAAGTACGATGCCCCGGACTCCCCGCCGATCCAAAATTCCGAGTCCGAGTCCGATTCGAATCCCTTATCCTCACACTCGAGCCGAGTCGGCAAAATGCTACAGCCTCACCGTACCCAAGTCGAACTTATCGGCATTCGCCAGAGCGAAAGCGATGTCGACCAGGTCACTTCGTATCTCTCGTATACCAACATCCATCTTATCTGCTTGCCTCCGGAATTGGCTGGCAGGCCTGCACAATGGCCGCGGGACGCACAGCGACGTCCTTGCTCTATCTCTAGCACCAGATAGTGACATCAGATGTCAAATAGCACCTAATAGATACTCTAGTAACACAGCTATCTTCGAACGCATTGCACAATGCAGAGTGGGGTTATTATCGACCTTTTCAGCCGGACCCTCGTCACCCAATCTTCTACGCAGTCATCAATTAGCTGCTCCATGCATTCGAGGTTCGTTCAGAAGACCATCGACAATTATGGACAGCTATCTAATCTTTTTCCGAGTCCACTAGGGTATTCTACAAATGAAGGTGTCATTTCCTCTCATGCCAGTCAAAACACAATGGGCGGTGTATGTAAACCGATTATGTTAGTAATATGGTCTATCACCTCCATATCTGTGCTTTGTACGGTTTCTCATGGCTATTCGAATTCCAACTTTGAGGTGCTAGACGAATGTGACCGGACGCCACTGGTATGCAGCTAGCGATGAGAATGAGGCGGTGGTCCGTCCGCTCTTGGCCAGGGAAGAAGTCGACCCTAATCGACAAGACGAACAAGAGCAATCACCTCTAAATGTGGCGGTCGAAGAACAGGCATGAGACAGTGATCAGGCAGCTCCTGGCTAGGAAAGATATCAACGTCAAGGCTACAACGGTTATCCACCGCTAATGTGACGGGCATGAGGGAATAGCCAGGCTGCTCCTAGCTAGAGAAGACATCGACGTCAACATAAAATCATCCAGCCACGGCACAGCTCTATCAGCGGCAGCTAAAAGTGGGAATAAGGAGGTGATCCAACTACTTCAGGAACATGGAGCTGTCTAGATGTACATTAATCTTTTATTGTATGTCTTGTCCGTTGTATACTGCGTTTATATATGAGGACTATCAGCCTCGTCTTCCAATTTGCAACGAATGTTAACTTACTTGTGCCGCAGTGGGTATTTGTTCACTTTTTATCCGACGCTCCTCGTTACGTCGGTACTACATGGATTTGTCCAATACCCGAGGGATGTGGAACCAATTTTACGAGCCCGCTTAATGTGGGGTAATACCTCTTGTTAGGGGTTAGGTGGTATTATAAAGGTTTAGGAATCGGAGTTGGAGCAATATGAAAGGCGGATACATTGATGAAGGCTGGTGAAGTAACAAATGTACATATGAGACTACAAGATCAAAGCACGGCAAGATAGGACTTCAACGCTAGTCCATAGAAAGAATGTGATGTGTTAGAGACAACTGCCTTTATAAGTATTCAACAAATACCGGATACTGTTCCGCCCTCCTCTGGCTTCTTAAACAGAAGTGACAATTTTCCATCAACTAACGAGAACAATGAAGGAGCGAGAAGTTAAGCTTCTATAAACTTCCCCTCCAAATTACTCAGAGAACGACCACCACATGTGTCTGGAACTCATGCAGCGTACCGCCGAATCTTTAAAACAGTAGCACATCATTAATCGTGGTCTCTTTCCTCTTGGTGTTGCACACGAGACGGATTGTCCCGAGACTGGCAAGCCGAAAGACGAGTAGTCTCCAGGCTTAAACTCAAGTCTGCAAATGATGGCTCATGATCTAGACAGCTCGTAGTCGCCACCACCACCACCACCACCACCACCACCACCACCACCACCACGTATACCCTGAGCTGTCAACGCGGGAAGTCCCATGCCTTAGCACTAGGTAGATGGAATAATATTTAAAGTCTGTATGTAATACTCTAGTTGCAAGGCGGGATTCCACCCAAAATAAATAGAGTGCCTCACGTTCATTGTAACAATTGACGTTAGGTAGTATAATAGACACTGCTTTTCCGGAATCGTGTAGATGGAATTCATACATGAAGTTATTTCGACTGTGGGCAAAGACTGGCCTGGGATGCAGACCGTTCCATGCCGTGAATCTTGTATAGCCATAACTCCTGATCTATTAGTATCAAAAATATCATCATCAACTCAGGTGTACAGCCTAGACGTCCCAATATACCAGATACCATAAATTTGCAAACCCATCTCTCGCCTCGCTGGAATCAGGTAGTTAGCCCTCTGAAATTCTAGGAAAAGACATTCCAGCTGTCGTAGACGACTTCTTCCAGTGCTGTAGCCTGTAGAGTATCCGAAGTCCGTGAAAGCTGCTCCTCTTGTTCTCATGGCATCGAAACAAGGAATGCTAATGTAAAACTCCATCCGTTCATAGTAAAGTCCGCGTTGGGATACTGCACTGTACACCGTACACCGTTTCACACCATTCACATAACCATTTCGTTGTCCGCTGTCCGCTGTCCTAAGGTATATTACTCCCAAACCGCGCCGATCCTCAGATATACTTACCGCTCTTGGGTCTGGAACGAAATTAAGCAAATCCAACACCAAGGAATGGGTTGCGATTGGCTAAAAATAAATGATTTGTATGGCGAGCTTTGACCATCCAAGATCCTCGTATTTGTCTCAGACCACATCCCGCTGCTTGGGGTTTCCAATTTTTTAGGCCCATGCCCGAGTAGGGGACCGACTCGACGTGCTATATGGACTCGACGTCTACGACGTCAAGGACAGGAGGACTAAAGCCGAGTGACCACGAATGAACACGCACGCACGCACGCACGTGGCATCTTAACTGCAAACACTTCCATTTTTCCTTCCGCACTTCCATCTCCCTCCCTTAACACACCCCCTCCCCAGTCCATCCATCCGCCCGCTCACTAACGTATTAAGCGTCGTACGTACATACAAAGGGAAAAACAGAAGCACTTGCCGGACTGACTTGGGGAATATTAATAATAAAAAAAGTAAAAAAAAGTAAATAGAAACTACCTTGATATGAAAATTACAGATTAGGAAACAAAAGAAAAAAAATGGATCGCCAAAGTTAACTCCTCCCATCACACACACATCACACACACAAACCCACATCATCCTGCCTCAGTCATGACGGGCGGAAAACATTATCGATAGGTTTGGCTTAAACGGCGACGGATGAAGGACCCGCTGGAGCTGCAGGGGTGGTAGTAGTAGCAGTGGCAGTGGTAGCGGCAGCTGGAGTAGGCTCGTACTCCTTCTTGGACTCCTCGGCAGGCTTCTTCGCCTCCTCTTCCTCCTCCTCCTTCTTTGGCTCCTCGGGCTCGTCCTTCTTTGTGGCTGGCTCCTCCTTGATTACAGGTACACTCTCGGGCGCTGGCCCTGGCACTACTGGGGGCGGCTCGACGACGACAGGGGGAGCGTCTTGTGGAGCTGCAGATGCATTAACACTCATCGGCAACAGGAGAGTGTGGGAAGTAGTACCCTCAGTCACTGGTGCGGGAGCATCAGCAGCGGGCTTGGAAGACTCGGCGGCAGCGGTTTCGGTAGCTGCGGCAGCAGCGGTTGGCTTAGCCTTCTTCTTGCGGCCAAGAAGTGATCGCCCGAGCTTCTTGAGAAGGTTGAAAGCGTTGGGAGGCTTGTACCGTTAGCAGGGGTAGAGCAGGGGAAGCGAGAAACGTACGACACCAGGCATTTTGAACTACTGTACGATGCGAGAGAAGAAAACGGGAGTTGGTGGTGGTGTGATGAGGCGGTAGTAGGAGCTCGGTGAAAGGGGGGTGAAGGGCGAAATCAACAAGAAGTAGAAGAAAGATATGAAAAGGAACGACGTGGGGAGGAGAATGAAGAAGGTAGGTTGTTGAAGTGAAGTGGTTGAAGGTTTGCAAGTTGGTAGGATGTGACGATGGAGGAAGAATGGAAGGAGGTAGTAGAAGATGGGGAATGAGATGAGCCAGGGCTGTGTGTTGGGCTCAGACGGAGGTCTGATTGGCTAGCAGGGATCAGCTGAGAACTCCTAACCATTTCACTCCAAGTGTCAACGGTAGAAGCGCTTAACAGGGAGAGCTATGGCTATTCCATTGTATGGCAGCTCGTGTTCTTCTATGAAAAAATACTCTACTCGTCTTGCTGTCAGTGTTTGAGCTTCGACTACCTCCTGCGAACTCCTTTACAATCGGCAGCTCCTCGCGGAACTGGAAGTCCAGCTCATTCCCATCAGATCAGATATGTGTACGCGCCTCTCGCCTGCACGGTGTACTCCCCGAGCTGCAGCATGGAAGTGCTACGGACGCTATGTATATGTACATATAACATGTGCTTCCGTTCAATATAGAATGTCGTTTCGTCGAATCCAGATACAACAACACACCCGGCTGTCCTCCCTGCTTCCCCGACCGACAAAACATGCAATAATCATGCACAAGCACTCGAGTATCTAGAACTGCAGGATAGGTAGAGCACAAATCGCTCTCGAAAGCGTACATACCGTCAAGGAAGTATCGCAGCTATTGGCGCCCAGCAAGGCACGAACACCTTTCTACAGAACATGGGTAAGATAAGGAAGAACCTATCAGAAATAAGAGGGGCCATATATGTACCACACAGCAAAGGCATCATCGGTAGTGTTAATGGGTGGTATCTAGGTGCAATTTAGCATACGCCACAACTTAGCATCATTCAAAAACGGGTCTGGGTAACGGGAAATAGCCAATATATATCATTTCCAACCTCAGCATTATCATCATTGTCGCCCATCGAGATCCAATATCCACTGTGAGGTCCTCGACCAACAAGCTACTTTAGCCCCCAATTCGAATAAACGAGAGCGCAAGAAAAACAGAACCGGCCGCCATCAGGAAACAGAGAAACAACAGTGCGAATGGAATTAACAGAACTATACAAACTCCTTTGTAAAAGACACCGGATCATCGTACATACGTGTGTATACAAAAAGATGATACGTGCCGTAGACGGGTGGTAACGTCAGTTTTGAACCCAGGATTCGCTGGTTACTCGTCGTCATCAGCATGATGGTAGACATGCTTCCCTCGAGCGACATCTTTTCTCATGGGCTGTCCAGAGCCGGTAAAGCCAACTGTATAGAAAATAAGACAAGGTAAGCATAGCTCCATCAGGCAAGGTAACAAACTATCCATAAGACATAAACGGCCAAATGAAAAACGTTGACGTACCTCGCCCATGTACGCTTTCTGGCGTTCTGAACATGCTAGCTTCGCCAATCTTTTTAGACTTCCCCAACTTCCCCCTAACGCCTTTCGCCGCAAAATCCTGCCACTTTTTCTGCCCCGCCTCGAGGACTTTCTTTTGCTCCAGCTTCCGACCCTTCTTTGCCGGCTTCTGCGATAAATCACCTTCCTTCTGATCTCTCCGCGCCTCAGCAATCTCGGCATTAATCGCAGCTGGCTGCGAGATGATAGCGCCGTTCGGAGTGGCAGCGGTAGGGATCGCCGAAAAAGCGGATGTAGCCGGCAAATCCAGTTTTCTCTTTTTATTCGCATTACCGGCGGGCTTGATATCCTTCGGGTATAGCTGTTCGGTAACATTGTACTGAGTGAATTTGACGAGGTACACGGGATTCTTGTGCGAACCCGTTACTGACGTTATCCTGGCTGGGTATAGCTGGTTATCACCGCTCGTCCATCGCGCTAGAACGTTATCACCAACTGCATAGGTACTACTACTATTATTCCCGACCCCTCCTTCTGGGGGTACCACGGAGTGGTTGCTATGATCATGTCGAGATACGGGGGTGTTGTTGCTGGAATCGGGATGGTGGTTGGAGTGGTGATGGCCGCCGTTCTGCTCGGCGAGAACGGCTTGGGTCAGCTCGATCACTTCTTGAAGCTCTTTGATGAGGGATTCAAGTTCGGGGTTGCCTGGATCTGTCTTGAGTGCTGCTTCAACGGACTCGAGCTGTGTGGCGAAAAGCACATCGTGCGTGGTCAGTGTGGCGCTCGTATAGGCGAAAGGGTTTGAGGCATACCTGGAGCTGGTATTCTTTGAGTTCGACTGCGGACATGGTTCGGCAGAGTGTGACGACGTGTTATGGATAAGGCGATGGAAGGCGATATGGTTGTCAGGGTTGGTCGTCGTCGTTGAACTTTGATGCCGCGGTGAAGACGAAACAAGGCTAGTTAGTGCCAAGCCTGTAGTGGACTTAAAAGAGCCGCACTTCTGCGTTCAGATGCCTGCCTCCTACGGCAGGTCTGTTCTGTATGGGGATCCCTGCCGCCGAGACCACCCGTTCGGGGAATTCTTTTCCACCTGCCTTGGCGTCAATAATGAAAGGTGAAGCTACCCATGGTACTCTACAAAGATCAACATATAACTCAAGGGATCGAAAACGGTCCAAGGAATCCAAGAACGATTGCTTGTTAATCTCTAGTGCCTACCCTGATGTGAGCCCAACCTTAAAATTAAAGTCGGTATGAGATGGAAGAACTAGATTATATCATAAGCAATCTTATTTTCGCCTCACATCTTCCTGTACCTGCAGAAACAAAGTTCGGATTGAATTACAGCCAGAAGTGGTCGTCTGTATCTACTTTTGGAGACTCTTTTTTGTTTGTTGAAATTTGGCACTAGACTAAATCACCAAGCGTCAGTGATTGTCGCTCATATCATTCCACCAACAATTGCACCTCTTGCCACACCATGTCACCGTTTGTGGTCATCATTCCAGGTTTTTACAGACAATTGTTCTGAATCACTTACACTTTGAACCCTTTGTGATTATTATCACCCTAGTACTTTACATTGACAGTTTTGACTTTCATCTACTACTGTACCGGCAATTGCGGATGATACACTTTTTTCTGACAGATAGTTTTAAAAATACAGCCTTCGCCTGACAGATATTTGTAGTGATACAGTACCAAATGGCAGGTAGCCTGAGGCGATACAGATGTACTGCTGACAGCTGGGAAATCTCTTGGACTCGCTGGTACACCCATTGAACGGGAGGATTCAGATGAGCAAGCTGGTATGGCAATTACATGGGCTAGTAGGCACAGAGCAGCACGCACCGGAGGAGTGAAAAGGGGACTGGCAGGCTCTCTGCTGAGGATATCTCGATTTTTTAAGGCTAATCGAAGGTCAAAAACTTTTGTACTTAGTATTTCTCCTGACCGCTCTAATATGACATGTATTTCGCCAGATACACTCTCATCTGACAGATCCGGCTTCGGATACAAACCTATTCTTACCCTGACAGTTGTATTTTATATAGAGATACAAACACCCGGCCTGACACCTGACGTATCATCCGCAATTGCCGGTACAGTACTCTAAAATTGTCCTTTCCCGGCTTCCTTTTCACTTTAGTCTCGCACATCAAGCTGGCAGTCAGCTAGTAGTGCGATCGGATGATGGGCAAGGCCATTCCAACTGTTTGCGGCATTTCTCTATCAACCTGTCCCCAATTTCAGTCGCTGTTGGCGTAGTTGACACGATAGAAACTTAGAAAAAACTTATGCGTATATTGTTCTCATTTCTGAAGACCGATAGGCCCCAGAAACTGAAAGGAGATCACGACAGCTTGGAGGTGCGAATTTTAGGGATAGAGTTTAAAAGGTTGAGACGACAAACACCAGAGTGGACATTCGGTCTTAGACATGGTCCAAAACGACCTTACCTGATTAGATGCAGTTAAGGTCCTCCATTACATCGGTCCAGTCCGAAGCCTCCAAAGTTTGTGGAGAAGGAACCTTTGAGTTAAAATCTTCTGTCGAAGAGGAGGTGTGAATAAAAGACTTCTACTCACCCGCTCTACTTTGCCTCACTAACCGACTCCCCCCCCCACTCTAACTGCAAGCATGTGCTGCAGTAGAAGCCCCCTTTATCCGTGTTCTGATCGCTTGGAAGACATACGTTCCATTTGCTGGGTGAAGGATGTTGGAGTTCGAAGTTTGCTCCGTATGGCAAGTAAGAATGGTTCCACCGTTGCCGACTTCACGATCGCCAAAAACTGGCTGGGACATGTTAGAAAATGTGTCCGTTGAAACGGGCAACAACATATCCATATAAGGGTAAGTGGAACATTAGATAAAGGCTTTCTGACAGATGAGTAACTAACAGAAGGGAACGATCAACTATGAATAACACACCAGGTACAGTGGAGTTGGTCTAGATATCATAAACAACCATCACACCAACAATTATCTTTGGTAAAAGTGCAACGACGAAGAGCAATCATAAGTGCCATATGAATGTAAACTAGTGCCTAGGCACCCTAGTTCTGCACACTTACCCGTTGCTCTACTTTTTCCCCTACTTTCTTCAGCTCTTCGCCTAACTTATGGTCGAGGTTACGAAACGACATATGGCGTTTCTCACAACTCAGTATATGAACTCTTCCCGGATTCGACCGAAGATTGATATCCCTTCCATCCTCCAGTGTCCATTCTGTCGGCCTCAATCCATAAAAATTTGAATTTCATATCAGTTGTCCCCGCCGTGGCCTTCCACTCCTCCCAACGTTGCACGAAGTCATGCTCAGTATTTTTTAGATTGTGATCTATACCCTGATGATGATAGATTCATTACCAGTTCTTGAAACAAGGATCGCGTCGACCGCGGGATGATTGAACTCATCCCAGGCTCCGTCTACTAGGGTGGTCAGAAGGGTGAGCGGTGAAGAGCGGAACTTAGCTTTCAATGCTCTGTTAAATTCGTTGCTAGCATGTGCGGTACCACTAATAATCAGACGAGCGATCGATATCCGTTCTGCTAGGTACTCAAGTACAGTCGGATTGACGCTATGTATATCTCTATCCGGCTAAGCCACTCTGCCGAAATGAAACCTTCTAGACGCGAGAAACGCGGCATAATCCTAGCACTAAGACGACGGACCGCATCGGAAGTTTGTTTGTTTGTAATCATATTGCATTCACCCGCTTGCGGGCATGACATACATTTTCTTCCAATCCCCGCTACTCCAAATCTAACAAAGGAAAAAGTTCATGTCATAGCCTCCCCTCCTATCCCTTAAACTCTCACATCAATTTCAACATCCCCAATATTAATATCGGGCTCTACTCCTCACCCTCGTCGCCCTCTGCTTCCCCCTCCGCTCCCCTACTCTTCCTACATCGGTGGCCTCCAAAAATTCCATCAATACTTGAGTACATTTTTCTTCCTTCCGCAAACAACTGAGAAATTGGAACTTGAAAACGCCATTGCTAACCTGTCTCTCTTCTAACCACCCTCCACAGTTCCCTCTGTTACTGCTTCCATCTCTTACACCATACCACATCGGAAGTGCAGCGTCCGTACCCGTTCATGTCGTGATGATAGAATCTCCCATTGAGATAACTGGCCTCACTCTCAAAGATATACTTCTCTAAGATACACTGTTGCTAGCCCCTGAATATTTGAATATAAAGTAAGCAAGCTCGATTGCAATTAATGAAGATAGAATGTAGATACCGCTCTTTGGCCTCCTCATTGGTCCAAACTCCCGTGAAGTGTTCTCCGCATACTTCTCGATTTATCCGATAATACGTCAGATTGCATCGTTCTCTATTATCTGGCCATAATCTCAGTAGAGAATACTTTCTTGGTTGGCTGACTTTATCTAAATGCTAATTTTCGCTTGGTGTACGCATCTTTTGCTATGTGGACTAGCATTGAGCTCTTCCTCATAAACTGCTCAAGTTCGGCCCTCAGGTCCTCGTCGAGCACAGTTTCCAGTTCCGCATTAAACTCGCCTCATACTTCATCATTTTATCCTAGAGCGGTTGTCAGTGTAATCCCAAGTCATATGAGGCAAGAAAACTTACCTTATCAAATACTTCATATATCACTCTCCTTAATCCTAAGTAAACTTTAGAACACTCTATCATTAACAGCACTATGTGTGCACTACTAGAATCCTTCTTTTTGTTTACTTTCTTTCCTATGGAGTCAGCGCCAGCTCAATATCCAAGTGTTGAAGTCTGACGAGCCTCCAGCATTCAATCTCGACCACTTTCAGGCCCCACTAGGATGGTCTGATTGTGTCCGCATTTCTCACTGTGAATATCAATGCATCACTAGAGACTCGCTTACATGTTCGAGCGAATCTAGATTCCAGTCACTACTATCTCAGGCTTACGATCTGAGCCATGTTACTGCGATCTAGGGGATATACATGTACTCACTCTGTGAGCGTAAGCTACTTTTGCTGGATTGACAATATGGAAAGCTTGTCATAACTTACGCTCTTAGTCTCGGAACCCTACCCCGAGACTATCACACTCTTGATAATCGACTTATTGTGGTTTGCTGGTACCGCGTCTAGCTCAGGTCGCCAACTTTAGTTGTTCCTTCTGCGTATAGGTACAAGGCAGCCCTTCTAAATGATATAGTGTGAAAGAATTTTGAATTCAGATGCCACAATAGAAAAACGTATACTATATAGGTATAACACCTCAAAAATAGCCCTACCTACACATAACATGATCGCCCACCCGCAGCTTTCACAGAGTATCACTCAGGTAAGGAAACCGGACCGTGCAAAGATCCCCAAGCATGCAAACCAGCTGTATTCTCAGAGTCGATGGAATCGTCGAGAAATTCAAATAAGAAGGTACAGAACAAGGCGCAATTCCTAATGTAACGCAAGAATGCTATTGCTGTCGATCGATCTATCACCTACTTATGTACAAAAGATACCTGATACTTCTCCGTTCCCGCGGTCTACAGTGATGAATAGGACTAGGGAGCTAGCCCTTAAAATTATGTAGCAGCTTAGTTAAAAACTCGGCAGTCTATTAGCGTGCGATACCGTCACAGTCTAGTTGTAATGCGAGTGTACCGCGGGGCAAATGATCATCCACAGAGGTCGCCGCTATTTGGGGGGATGAGATCCGCTAGCTCCGGTATCTGTTGAAGACGACTTATCGGAATGGTGCCGCTCATATCGGCAGCCATGACATCGGCACCATGCGCGAGTAGAGTTTTGATTGGGTTTACTAGCCCGTTGTGTCGTTCGCAAATGTAATGAAGTGGCGCCTGGCCAGTACTGTCCCTCTCGTTGGCTTTCGCACCCCTTCGGAGAAGTTCCTTCATGCAATCCGGTTCGTCATGGGTATTTAAGCAGGAAATATGCAGTGGCGTTTTTCTTTTGTTGTCTTTGGCTTCGATATCCGCTCCTCGGTCAATCAAAAGTTTCACCGCTTTGATACTACACTTCCACTCTACAGCGTAGTGTAGTGGTGTTTTTCCTTTATTGTCTTTGGCTTCGATATCGGCTCCTTGGTCGATCAAAAGGTTCATCACTTCGATAGTATACTGCGACTCTACAGCGTAGTGTAGTGGTGTTTTTCCTTCATTGTCTTTGGCTTTGATATTGGCTCCTTGGTTGATCAAAAGGTTTATAGCTTCGATAGTATACTTTGACTCTACAGCGTAGTATAGTGGTGTTTTTCCTCCATTGTCTTTGGCTTCGATATTCGGTCCTTGGTCAATCGAGAGGTTCACCGCTTCAATGCTACCCTTCGACCCTACAGCATAGTGTAGTGGCGTTTTTCTTTCGTTGTCTTTGGCTTCGATATCGACTCCATAGTCGATCAACAGGTTCACCGCTTTGATAGTATGCTTCAACCCTACAACGTAGTGTAGTGGCGTTTTGCCCTTGCTGTATTTGGCTTCGATATCTGCTCCTCGATCCAGCAACAGGCGTAGAACGTTGGAACCGTACTCACTCATAGAGGCATAATGCAGCATCCTCCAGCCATTATAGCTTTGCTTCCACTGAATATCGGCTCCTAGGTCGATTAACTGGTGACGATATCAACATGATTGTATTTAATTGCAGTTCGAAGAACATCCCTGCGTTCTCGTGCCATGGAGACGCCACCCGGATACTTTTCTAGTATGAGACTGAATACTTCAATTGATCCACCCTCAGCTGCGTCAAACAATAAACGTTGAAAATTGAAGCATGACTCTCCCTGAGCGTGCAACAAGAGTAGAGATTTAACCAAAGCAAGCTCGCCTTTGCGAATCGCCGATGACAATAGCCGACGTTTCATTACGGTGTCCAGGAACGTCCAATCGCATAGCAACGGCTCGCCTCCGCCTATCTGGGACTTATGGACATCAGCCTGATGTTGGCACAGTTCATCCCGGGTCCCAAAGCCAAGGACATTGTAGTCACAGTGCACAACATCGCAATAGAAGGGGCGATGGGTGAGGAAGTGACAATCTCTTGTCCGTTGATCTTGAAACGCGGACGAACATCCTAGAGTAGAGCAGTGGAAAAGACGTTTCCCATATATTTGATGAAGTTCCTTGCATGAGGTATATTCATTGCAGTCGGAATTGCATTTGCTAGTCACTAGATGATCGAACCGACTCTGTAGCCGTCGCGCCGTCTCATGGAGCGTGAGGGGGCAGACTTCCTCATTGCCACAGACCTTGCTCTTGCTTCGCCATTCCCACCCCGCAACATGTTTTAGCTTCCACAACAACTGGTCGGAGAGACTTGATGCCACTTTCTCAATCTCAGGAGGCAATCGGATTCGCGGTTCTTCTGATAGAGGAAATGACTTGTTCCAACGCACATCGACGAAGTGGCCAAGCTGTTGAATGATGGTCATAGAGCCGCTCGAAAGGCATTGCCTCACATGCTGGAACCAGTAAGATGATACATAGTCATGCAAGGTATATGCTCCGGACTCCTCTGGTCGCGTGATCGTCAAATACAGCGATGTCCAAATATGTTAGATATGTAGAAGTGACGTTGATGCAAGCGTCGGCGAGCGAGAGAGACTCTCCCGTGAGCTCTTTCTGAAGTAGGTACCTTTAGCAATGTTAGACTGATCGCGTACTATCGAATGTGGGGCACCTTACTCTTTTGCCGAGAAGTGTACTAGCATGACGTACTCCTCGCTCTTCACGATGCAGCCACAAAGGCGTATCATCTCAGCTACGGGTAGCGTCCTCTCCCTATGCAGCTTGGTGTCATGTTGTCGTATCATTACGGCTTTTTCGATTTCGACTGGCTTTAGCGGCCGTTTCGAATAAACAAGCCACGACAGTATACGCACAACCTGATCACGCTGGTTAGGGTTACGGCATTGTATTCTCTTCCAGATACGCCCGTAGCTATTCCAGATTAGCTTTCATATGTCGAGAATTGGTGTTTCTACTCCTACATTTGGTTCAGATGATCGTGGCTTGGGATGTTGCCAAGTTCTTCCGAGAACTCTTCGGGAGTGGTCTGGCACTCCAAGTTATCGATTACAAGCTGCACGAACAAAAAGAGACCTAGATGGAACTTAGCAAATTGCTACCGCTTTACCGGGTCGCTCTGATGAAACCACCGACCATGTGATTCAGAAATTATTTTTCCAGCTGCTCTAATCATAAGCCCCTTAGTTGTGTCACCGGAGAAGACGGAATTGTAGATCCGTTGTCCAAGAACTTCGAGCCTCTGAGACGTATAAATCTTTATGTCTCCTCCGTTGTGTATGTCGACTGGAATCTCGGTCGACACTCTCGGAAGCTGTTCCTGCAGATCGGTCTCTTTACGGCGAAATGAGTGACAATCTTTAGTAAGCTTTATTAGCGCTCTCAGTAATATTCCTCGTTCTTTTTCTTCGCATTCGTCCAGGCCGTCTAGCAAAACGTAACACGGCTCACCTCCCATGAGATGAATCAGTTTCTCCAGGAGTTCGTCGTCAGATATCGTGTGCGACCGAATGCGGCTACCATAGGGTGACTTGAGTTCGTAGTCTTCGATAGCAACTGCAGCTAGAGACTTATCCCAGTTGCAAAGTTGGAAGATGAAAGATCGTAAGATAGCGCGCTTCGTATTACATACGTCGTTATTATACATTACGAAGGAGTAAAGCAGGCACCCTGATGCAGGAAAATCTTTCCGTCCAAGATAATCGAGGATGGACACAATTAGGTGCGTTTTGCCTGTACATCTTAGTATCTAACTTCTAGCACTCGGCCGGTGTGCCTCATGGGGCGTACTTACCTGCGCCTGGTACACCCACAAGCCATAACAACCGGTGGGACAAGTCCATTTTGCTGGGGTCTACCCAGTTACGGAAATCTGGGTGGGCTAATATCCATCGTCCGGTTTCAGGGAACTCTTTAAGTGTTTGCTCCACTCGTCGAAGCAAATCTGACGTGCCATCGTTGGCTGGGTCCAGGTGCTTCGCCAGGGTATCTATGACATATGCTTCACGTGCTTCACGTTGATGCTGGAGATTTGCTTGAGTTGCACGTATATGGAAGTGCCGATCGAGTACTTCCTTGTGGACGGCTATGTTCTTCAGTGTCTGCTGGAACGTATCGTCATAACGAGGCCATGCAGCCTCAAACAAAATCCTCAAACCTAGGCTCATGAAACTATGTTAGCGATGCCCAGAACGTAACGTATTCCAAGACGCCTTCACTACGCCTACCGGAACGACGCCAGACCTTGAGTGTAGCAAGGCGAAAGTCAAAGAATATCTGCATAGAATGATGAGAGATAGATAGCGAACTGTTCATCGTCCGGATACGACTGCCGCATGGCGTCGAATTGCGGGATTGCCTTGCCAATTATGCTGAATAGGTCCAATATTTGATCGAAAAGCTCGAAACAGTTTTTTGCTACCTGACTTAATGTCAGCATTGGCTTCTACGACTGTCTCTTGGACCCACGTGGAGGAAGAACTTGATTGGTCCCTACAGCAGCAAATATTAGCGATTACTCCTTGAGAAGGGCCTTTCTGAAGTCTACCCAAATGAGTGAGAGTATCTCGGGCTTTCTTTGAACGAATACCGAGATAACTGTGTGATAGCGATCAAGCCCTTCGACATAGGGCTGCATCCTTCTCAAATTTCGTAGACGATCTTTATCTTGGAACTTTTCAATCTGCATGTGTATATCACCTATGCCGGTCACTGGCGTCGCCTTGAAGAAATTGCGCTCCGCCTCGGTCAATCTATCCCAAACCTTCTGATACCTCTCGAAAAGATTATCCTGAAGGCTCGACGATCCAAACGGCGGCGAGTTTGGCCGGGAGCTCATCGGATGCTGGAAGAATATCAACGATGCAGCAATGATGATATCTGGATGCACCATAAACCATACGAAATGGGTACCGATGCTTGAACGGAAGCGGGGAGCCGGGCCCCGGACAGCGATTAGCGAGACGGATCAATCGGAGGGCGCGAGCCCTCCTTGCCCACGGCATCGCAACGGAGATTCATTGGGTCCCAGGGCATTCCGGTATCCCCGGGAACGAAGAAGCAGACCGCCAGGCGAACTTAGCCCGAGATGCCAACGGAAGCACGACAATAGAGCGGCCATACACCTCGGCTTCGAATAGAGCTAGACGGATCTCCGAGGGAGGATCAGCAGCCAAGGTACAGTGGGAGGCCGACAAATGCAGTAAGCACTTCTATTGCATATACAGGTCTCAGCCGGAGATGAGTCTCGTATGGCCGGAGACGGAGGTGTCTTGTATAGCCGGAGACGGAGATGTCTTGTATGACCGGAGACGGAGATGTCTCGTATGGCCGGAGATGACTGTTGACTCTGACACGGGCTGATGGCATTCAGCCGTACTTGCACTTTCATATATATTGGCCTTGTGGCCCTCTTAGATAGAATACAATCAAGCTTCTCTAGCATCACTATTTCAACAACTTCGGCTACAGACTGAAGGGCGAGGTAGGCAGCAAGAGACCCATCCCAATGACCAGCGCAAAGTCATTGGCAACAAGATTCTACCAACTGAAGTGCGGGCATGCACCTACAGGAGCTTACCTGAAACGGTTCGGACACCGGAAGGACGACAAATGCTGGTGGTGCGGAGGCACGGTGGCCCAGACGCGGGAGCACCTCCTCCGTCACTGCAGCCGGTGGAAATACCGGCAGCGGGAGCTCTGGGAGGGGGTGGGGAAGGCAACGGGCTGGAAAGCGGGCAGGTGCCGGAAGGTGCAGGTATCTGGGCTGTTTTCCATGGAGATATGTGACAAGGCGGTGATGGACTTCCTCGCGGCCACGGACGTTGGGAAGTTCCCGCCTGGGTGAGGCCGCGGTGTCTCTCGCTCGTTCTTTCTTTCTCTCTTTCTTTGGTTTTCTATTCTCGTTCCTTTTCTCTTTCACTATGTAGTTATCAGCGGGGACGGAGGGTAGCGGGGGGGAGCTCCGCCAACTGACCGGCTCGCCCGGGGGCGGGGGGATAAGGGTCCTGTCATACTCTAGCCAGAGTGAATACAGTATGAATAAACAACAACAACGGAAGCGGGGTTGGCGCCGCCTTTACATATGTGGTTTGGGGTATGTGTAAGTACTTTTGAAATACTCGGGTCAAGCTGTGGAAGATTGGACGCTCTTTTTCCGGTGGGTTACTACTACATGCAAAAAGAGGGGTTTTTAACGGCGGTCGTAAGACCGTTATCCTAATATGACCATTACCCAATCGTTTGGATACCATTTTTGACGATTTATAGACGGTTAAAAATGCTGTAGCAACGGTTGTATAGTGATGACGGTCTTACTACCGCAATTAAAAAACTCACTTTTTTCATACAGTACCGAGAATTGGTAATATGAGAATGCCACATGCAATATCGGGTAGAATGCAGTTTGAATATTAACAGAAAGGAAATCATTAGTGTTGACTTTCAGATCCACCCCTAGTCAACAGTGACTCAACACCCTGCTCCGATCTTTTACAGCCTTGACCTACCGCAACGTTAGTATAGGGTTCGCAACTGGACAGTTTTCGCAACGCTGTACCTCCCTGCAGTACTGCCAGGCAAAGATGCTCTCGTGCCCTGACTTTTCGCGCACTCGGAAATAATTGGCAGGGCTTGGCAAACGAGGTCAAGGCAAAGATACATGGCGGTGGCTTATGCTGTTTATACTCCAAACCCCAATAGCGAGAAGTACATCTTGCGTGCAAACGCCAGAGTTTCAGCCGCAGTCGTACAGCAGCTGTGGTCTGTGTGAAGGTGTGATGAAGTCTATTAATGTGACCGAAATGGTATGAAATTTTCCATATCTAGCAAGACAGAATGTGCACAGAAAAATCGGATTACGTTAACTCCATATCAATCGTGATATCATGTATGCTAATACGCCGCTTTCTGTTGTGTAACGCCAAATTACCACACTGCATCGTATACACCGCATACCTTCCTCTCATTAAATGAGCTGTAGCCTCCAGTATAGATTCCTCGCAAAACAATTACATGTATTCGAACGCTCCATCTGCTTGGCGAAAAAGGCCCAGCCCACAACCCGGTGATAGCGCCGACTTCAGCGAACAGCCCAGGAATAAGCTCGTCAAACATGTGCGTCGCGGGGACAGTCTATTGGTGGAAATGGATATTGATAGCGGCCCGCCATCGCCCGGTTCTTCCATCGTCTTTCCGACCACCTCCCGGTCGAAGTCGATTGAGCACTATTTACCAATTGCGGACCCGCCCCCGTTGACGAGTACAACCACTGATGGCATAACTTTCGAACCCAATAGTAAGTCAGGTGCTAGCGTTACGAACGATGAACTGGACCGATGCATTAGCCAGAAAAAATATCCAGGTAGAGTACCGGTGGGTACCTGCTCATAAGGGGATAGAAGGCAATGAAGAAGCGGATCAACAAGCAACAAAGGCGGCGTATAAGCATTGCGGAAGTTACACCGAAACGCAAAACCCGCTACCGTTTTTAGATTATGTTTCTTTCGCCCATATTAGCCGGAGGTTAACGGAAGTGAAATGGGAAGAAAGTAAAGAAGAAATTATAAAGTTGGGGAAGAAGTCAAAGCACAGTTACCGGTATGATTTGGTGAAGAGGGGAGGTAATAGTGCGGTCATCAGCAACAACTCTAGTTTCTGTCAGAAACACCCGGGTGTTCCGGACGGCTCTGACGGCTCTGACGGAACCTCGTACCCTCTGACAGAGAATTACATGCTACCCGTCGCCCAGGCGATGGGTCGCGTTGCATAGCATCAGCAAAATGTATTTTAGTCACTGGTCTGAGAGGATGTGGAGTGTAAACTTAGATGCGTCAATTTCAGGAGTATCAGACCCTAGGAGGGCATTCCTGCCGGCCTTCAG
>Ga0307512_10001001_pt1 | contig 41534 bp, 46 predicted proteins | sample 14_EM_MG_FD_200267 | JGI IMG/M metagenome (GOLD analysis project Ga0307512, IMG submission 200267) | Populus trichocarpa ectomycorrhiza microbial communities from riparian zone in the Pacific Northwest, United States - 14_EM | ecosystem: Host-associated > Plants > Roots > Unclassified | place...
CGGTTGGGCGCAGGCTACTTGGAAAGCCCACACGCTCTCTGGTACAGCTCCATATATCATTGTAAGGGTTCAGAGTCTTGCTTCTGCTGCCCTGGCTTTCTTCAAGCATCGATTGTGGTGCTCCTTGAACATCAGGTGTGCATCCATCCAGACGCCCAACCAGCACGTCACCTGTTTGATGAACCGTATGAATCCGTTCCCAACCTTTTCCTTCTCTGTCAGCTTTGGCCGGTGATGTTTCTTGTGGCCTCGTCTGCGTGAACAGCACCACTTCCGTCTTTCCAGTATCACACTGTAGCCCTTGTCTATTTGCCAATTCGATGCTCTATGCTGAACATCTCTCGGGTGTTGTGACGACCTGATTGACATCGCTTCCACTCGCCGCCCAGCCAACATTGTTGACAAGACAGCCCTTCAGCTGAGACTTACTATTCAACCAATTGGGCCCGTCCCGAGGTGTCAATCACAAAGAGAATTGGTGACATGGGTGAGCCCTGCAGGACCCCGGCTTCCACTACGTGTCTCTCCATGGCGTTTCCCTCGATTACCATCTCCAGCATTGTTTCTGAGGGAAAGCTCTCGGTGCATTGTATATGGTCTCCATCCATTTGTCTGACCTTCATTAAGTTGACTATCCTTTCTTTTGCCAGGCTGGGATAGTCTGCCTTAATGTCCATGTGAAGCACGCCTGTTATGTGGCCATATGTCCAGGCTGCATGAGCTGTGTCAACTATGATGGCAGCTGCGTCAATGGCTGACAGCCCCTTCCTGCTCCCGAATTGTCCTTCGCTCAGTAGCCCTCTTCATTTGGCCTCTTCCGACAATACCTCCGTGACCACATTTTCGACCACTTTTCTCATACAGCTAACCAGTGATATGGAGCGATATGCCTTCAGCTTCGTATGATCGTCTTTGCCAGTCTTGCGAATCACAACCCTGCCAGCCCGCTTCCATACGGCTGGGTGTCTTCCTGTGGGAATGGCCTCCTTCATCGGCCCCACGATTCTCTTTTTATCCCAGGTCCAGCGTAGCCATATCGCGCCAAAAGACAGCTTGTCTGGGCCCGGGGCATTTTTCTCTGATTGAGGATATAGGGCTCGCTCGACTGCTTGCTCCGTGACGTGTGCGTGTGCGCTTCCCAATGGGGGTAGCTTGTAGTACTGGTCGTCGTCGTTCGGGGGAAATGATACGCGTGTTGGCATCACCTCATTCTCCGTGGCTGAAATTCCTTCCTTGCCTTCTCTGCCGGTTAAGGCCTCCTGGGTCATGCCCGCTCGAAGGCTGGCATATTCTACTGCCCTCCACACATCGGCTCCGGTGAGGTTCCGCAAGTAAACACACGACATTTGGCTTTTGGACCGCCGAATGGACTTTTGGAGCTCTACCTTCAACTGGGTGGCTACCTGCAATTTCCGTCTTCTTCATGTATCTCTTCCGACCGTTGGTCTTCTCTCATTGGTGTAGGCGTTCCACCATCTCTTCGATTTGGCGCAGATCCTGATCTTCTTTGCTGTGGGGTTGAGAATGCTGCTCATTGGTTCCTGACACCATGCAGCCTCCTGTTCCTCCTTGTCTTCTGTGCATTCTGCATCCAGGTGAGCTCTCTCCTTCGCTAGTTTGGCCCATAGCTTCCCCGCTGCCTCCCCGTCCTCCTCTGTCATCGCATCATAATTCCACCCTACTACCATCGCATGATTTGTCTCATCCTGCCTGCCCGCTTCTATTACAGGGTTGGTATCGACCCGAGTATTAGTACTTCCTACAGTACAACTCTGAGGTTAAGTTTTCCTGCCTTAGTTATTATACTTCGTTTCTTAGATGTGTCTCCATACAATAGGAACCTGAAATAAATAAAGTTCGTACACACAAGTAGGACAAATTATTATTACTGAATAAGATGCCTCCAGATAAATCGAGACAAAGTATAGTGTTTGGGTTAGACAATACTGGCAATACATATACCGAGTATGTATAGTTATTCTCGGTGATTAGGTAAATTGTGTTGCATAGTTAACCACCATGAATATGTATTATCGCACGGTAATTCGTAAAATTAGTTTCGGATATCCAATTGATATCGTAAAGTGTTTGGTATAATTATTCTCGTTGATTATATAATTTCGCAGCGGTTGTTCATATAATTACGTTTGAACACTTATTAACATTGTAATGGGTTTCGTATAATTAATCCTGTTGATTAATCAATTTCGCAATCGCTGATACTGCAATCTAAGTTGCCACGTATCTTCACAAAATCTCCAACCCTTAGGCTTCCCTTTTTAGCGGCTTCCTGGATAGTACTGGAGTTCACATAATATCGGCAATATCACTCTTTCAGTCATCTTCCGAATTTTCTATAGTATCGTAGGTACAAATCTACGCACCCTTGGATTCTTTTCTCCAATATCCTTATTTATGAATATCGTCCTTGATATTCTTTCTGATTTGTTTCCTCTGAAACTTAGTAATCGGTCCTAGGCTTTCTTTCAATGCCTTATCCGAATAGCTTCTCTTTGATTGCCTCATTTCATTACTTCGATCGTGTTTGAGTATTTTGTCTGATCGAGTAGAGGATAATACCGATTTCTTATGTTTCGTCGATTGCTCGAAACCTAACAATAGTGTCGGACCTTCTTGACTTATTGTCCAATTATTGTCCTCCGCGCTTGTTATGGATATTTCCGCGATCTCGTCCTCTGGTTTTATATTCCGTTGACTCGTAGCTGGCAAAGGAGTAACAATACACTCTCGTAAGTACTCAGAGGGAAATATCGTATATTGTCTATAGTAAGATAATATCTCTGACAATTGGATTATACTTGCTAGCCACCAGATACACTGAGCGGCAAACAACTTATCTGCTTTTTCGAAACGATCTAACAGAGTACTAAAGGCCCACAATAACATGTCGTAATCGTTGTCGAAATCATGGTTAACCATACGCCGCGGGAACAGCGTACAATCCTAATAGATAATATTAAATATATATATAATAAAAGAATAACTGAAAACAACAATAATATTTCACCTTCATCTTTCGCGGGTAGGTATTGTTGTTATATTGTTGGGCTGGCCCTTCCAATGCCGAAGCATCGTTGTCTCTTGATAGAATTTCTTGAGCTGCTGAAGCTTGTGCCCGAACCTTATCTATGATTTCATCAGCCTTATCTTTATAGAGTACCTTCAATATAGGCAATTCTCTAATTTGATAGTGGCCACGCTTCCCTAAGGTTATCGTGTTCTTGCATGAGTGGGTTTAAAGAATTACTCTCCTGATAAGAATCAGATCATCCTCTGCAATACGAGTACTTTAAGATTATTGCTTCAACTTAGATGTCTCGCAACTCGGATATTTTGGATTGTCAGAACACTTCGTCACCAGATGTGGTTATTTGAAGTGCTTATTAAAGTTTGCCCTATCTTTGCAGATTAAGTGGCAATCTTCACCATTGTGGCTATTTGGTTTGACTGTATCAGAAACTTACGTGGCGGACCACCATTGCTCTGCCAACATTTGACATGGACGAATACGGCAGCATTGACATCCGATAATAATTAGCCTTACTGGATACATCCCGTCCAGGGAGTTGGCGGTTGATGGGACTTATATCATCATCCTCATGTGATAGTTAATCAGCCACTCCATGTGTAGTCTGAGATTGTTCTTTTTGACCGGGGAGTACCCAAGTGGTTCCAACTCCGCAAGGGAGTGGCTCGAAGTCCCACTTGCTTGCATATTGGCTATTGTCTGCCTGTCACATAGCTAGGATTCTCTCCATACTACAATGACTAGTCCCGCTGGTTTCTGGGTAGTACAAGTGGTTGAAAGTCAACTGCATCAATGATCTGAAAACCCGACAGGCAGAATAACTGCATGATGAAATTCAACTTCCACCAAAGTGTATGAGCCTTCAATGAAGCTGCTCAGGATGAGACTCCAGATCCAATCGACTCGAGGTTAATAATCTCCCACTAAGGATCAGATCCAGTACTTGCCATCCTTAATGAAGAGCTGTCATTATGTACTCCGGTATTATAAACCCGTATGTACGCTCCAGGACTCACATAGTACCTGTACCTCTGGTAAGATTGACACCTTAACAGCTTCTACCTCCCACTGTAAAACCTCGTGGTGAGACCCGGTGGAGTGGTTATCAGCCAGTATAACATCAGCAAAAAACATTTCCGTCCAAGTGGAATGGCTCCATCAGAGTCGACGGGCTCCGTCGGAGCCGTCAGAGACACCCCGGTCGTGGATTACTCGGCGGCCGGCGTCAATACCACGCGTCGCGCTGCCTATCGCCCTCCGATCCCCGTTCCGCCGTTTCTTCTCGCTCTGTCGGTCTCCTATTTTAAACAAACACTCTGGTGTTGTGGCAAACTGTGACCATATGTCGGAATGGGTTCATTGGGTACACGTTTGTGTCGGGATTGCAATGGATGACGCTGCGAAAATCTCTCCTCGCTTTCTTTCCACATTAAGCTCGAGGAGCGTAGGGAGGTTTGAAGATGTAATACTACCTGGCCGTGAGGATCCACGCAATTGTGCTGATCCACAAAATCTCGGACAGAGCAAGTGAGACCAAAAGTTGGGAAAGATAGAGTGTGAATTTGCATTGTATAATAAGAGGAGATGGAAATGAGATGATGTATATCTACTCCGGGGTCTGCCGAATATATACTCCCCGTCACTCTGTCCACCTCCGTTACCCCTGTATCTCTGTACAACCGCCATCGCTCCTTGAAGATGTACTTGATCGAGCGTGTTTGAGATGCACTTGGAGACATAGATCAAGTGAACTGAGAGATGCACTTGGAGGCCGTAATTGAGCAAGTTTGGATATGCACTTGAAGACTGAGATCGAGTGAACTCAGAGGTGCACTTGGAGACGTAGATCGAGTGAACTCAGAGATGCACTTGGAGGTTGTGATTGAGCGAGTTTGGATATGCACTTGGATACTGAGATCGAGTGAACTCAGAGATGCACTTGGAGGCCAGGATTGAGCCAGTTTGGAGATGCACTTGGAGGCCATGCTCGTGCGAACTTGGAGGGTGTAATCGAGCCAGATCGAAGATACACTTGCAGGCCGTAATCGAGCGAGTCTGGAGATACACTTGGATGCCGTGATCAAGCGAGTTTGGAGATGCACTTGCAGGCTATGATGAAGCGAGATTGGAGTAGTACTTAGAGGCGATCGATTTGGAGGGAGGCGCGACGGCAGCTGAGACTCTATTCATTGGTTAACTTGTGCTTGTGGGAATGTAGAGAGTTGAGTACAACATCCGCCGAGAGATGAGAAACTGGCTGGGAGCGGGAGACTGTCGATCTTGGGATGATGCTGTACTTGGTGTATGCTGTACTCTGTGTAAACTCATGATTATGGCATGGAGAGATAGAGAGGGATGACTTAACTTCGTGTTCTTAGGTAATGGTAGAGTTGAGCACAAGACAGAGTGAGATCAGAGGAGATGGTGGAAATCATCATGAGAAACTGGGACTTAGAGAATTTCGTGTGCGAGTCGATTGACTATCCCCAATACGGCAGCTACAAGTCCTGATCCGGCGTGTAATAACACCGATACGAGGTCTTCCCAACCCAATCTGGCAAGTCGTACCCCTAATTTATCATATCCGCTCGTATCCTCCATATCATTCTCATCTTCATCCCCCATCTCTCTCTCTCTCGTCCACAACTCAACCATCATCACAGAACACAAAGTTAAGTCATCCCTTTCTATCTCTCCATGACATGATCATGAGGTGACACCAAGTACAGCATACACCGAGTACAGCATACACCGAATACAGCATCCACCCAAGATTGTTTGTCTTCCCTTCATTCTGATGATTACAAGTTGACCCCTGAATGTACTAGCTTCAGCATCCGGCGTACCTCCCGATATGATTCCCACGGTTGCGATTTAACTAACTGATGAATAGAGTCTCATCACCCAGTGCGCCGTCCATTGACCGCCTCCAAGTACTCGTCCAATCTTGCTCGATCACGGCCTCCAAGTTAGCAAGATCATGGCCTCCGAGTGGCATAACTCCAAACTCGCTTGATTACGGCCTGCAAGTGTATCTCCGAACTTGCTCGATTACAGCCTCGAAGTTCACACGAGCATGGCCTCCAGGTGCATCTCCAAACTTGCTCAATCACGGCCTCCAAGTGCATCTCTGAGTTAACTCGATCTATGTCTTCAAGTGCATCTCAAAGACGCTCGATCAAGTACATCTTCAAGGAGCGACGGCGGTTGTACGGAGATACAGGTGTAACAGAGGTGGACAGAGTGACGGGGAGTATACGATCACGGCGTCGGAGTATAACCGCCTCCAGCCAGTCCAGATATAGCGTGTGTAGATGGGTAGCTATATAGATACATAGATACATAGATGAGAATACAAACTGAATACATGACTGTGATTCGAGGTGCTCCCAGACATGTCGCCGGCGCTGCCAGGTGCTCCCAGGCTTGTCACCTGCGCTCCAAGTTACTCTGAAGGCCGGCAGGAATGCCCTCCTGTGGTCTGATACTCTCCTGAAAAACGGCTTCAGCATAACTGCAGCCCCTGCGAAGAGTGTAATACACGTGTAGTTCTGATGATGGGTATACGTCACCCAAGGTAAAGGAGGTAAGTATGCAACGCGACCCGTCACCTGGGCGACTGGAAGCGTGTAATTGTCCGTCAGAGCGTACCAGGTTCCGTCAGAGCCGTCAGAGCCATCCAGAACACCCGGGTGATTCAGACGGAAATCAGGGTCATTGCTGATGGAAACATTCCGTTATTGGGCGATTCGCTAACGGTATTGTCAGCAACGGGTCCAAATTCGCGGTTCGGTTCCGTGTCCGGTTCCGCCCCATAACCCGACAGTTGCAATGGGTTTCCACAGAAAACCCCATACTCAAATATCAACATTACTCGCTCCAATTCAGTATTGGAGTTCTCATCGTATCGCGACATAATCTATACGTGAAATATGCTGTTCGATGGCCTCTTTCATCTCCCATTCTTCGATTTGCGATCGTCTGAATGGTCTTTGAGTCACGATGGAACCCCGGTCACTGTCGCGTGATATTTAGCTTAATTTCAAAGCGACTTGACAAATATTGATCTGATCGCAAATCTCAGTGTGTGAGATGAAACAGGGCATCAATCTGAACATTTCACATATAGATTATCTTGCGAAACGATGAGAATTCAAATACTGAATCGGAGCGGAAGGTGTGGAAACCGTTAGATGGAACTGCAGTCCTGTTCCAACCCGTCCCTAAACCCTGCTTTCCGGGTAACATCCTGGACCCGGCCATCCGGTCCGGTTCCAAACCCGGACCGCGGCAGGGTAACCCAGAAGTGTTGCTATTACCACCTAACGTCAAGTCAATGACCGACTTGCCTTCATGGTCCTCTCTTGTCCAGTCGTGTGTGGGCTGGTCATCATCCCCAACTGCCAGTCCATTCTTGTCAATGACTTCTTCTCAGAAGGCAGCACCTCGGGTCCCACCGACTGCTGTGTGCGTTGAAATCTGCACCGAGGGCAGTTCCGCCCTGCTGAATGACTCTCTACCAGTTCAACTTTTGTGCCTGTCTCTCTCCTGACTGCGTATCTCTGTGATTGTAAATATTGACAATCCTCGTTATCTTCTCCCCTCTCCACCTGACGTCGGTGACAATGACATTGTCATTAGCTCCCCTACTTCAATCCGTCCCCTCATCAACCACCAGTCAACTCTCCTTTTGTATTGCCATCAAAACATCTTTTCTGTTTCTTATGTCGTATGCCTAGTAGTTGATCCCTACACCGCCCCTGTCTCTTGGTGGCTCCTGCAAGAACATTCCGTCCGCCTTACATTTGACCCCAGTCTCCAGGGCCACAATGGTCCACTAGTACGACCTAGCGCAGTTGTGCTGGATCACTTTAATCATTGGTAACCAGGGCTCCCGTTTCAGTCTCAGTTCCTGTTGCAGTTACGGCCGTAGTCGCAATCTCGGTCATCGTAATGTCTTCTACCTCCCCTATTGCCTCCCCTTTCTCCGCATCCACCAACTCCGCTTTGCTTTGCCCCCCATCTATTGCACTTCCCTTAGGCCTTTGTCCAAGCACCACTCTGTGTGTCCCCGATGCGATGTTGCTAGCCACGTTATTGGATGCCTGCCCTGCTAGCCCTATTCCCCTACTCTGCCCAGCTGCCTTGGCGACTTCAGTCTTCTTCACGCATTTGTTGCTGAATGCAATGTGATTTCCTTTGCAGTAGGGGCACTTCTCCAGCATATGACCGCAGAGTGATTCCTGCTTTGCCATGCACGCCAGCATGTTGCACTTGTGGTCGCTTGTCCGGTGATGACGTGAGCAGTCGCCACATGTGGGATTGCTACCGCACTTGTTCTTGATGAGACCCCGTCCACAGCAGAGCTTACATGTGCTGTTGGGGCCCACGTTTGTGTATGGTTCGACTCGGTACCACACTCCCGCTTCCTTGATGACCTCCTTGACCAAGCTTTTTGCCAACATGCTCCCCTTTACAAGAAAAACAACTGATGCTGCGGCGATTTCTCCGATCTGCCTCCTCATCCTGGTGACGCGGGGGTTTGCCAACCACAGTACTTCGCTGGAGATTGTTACCCCTTTTTTCCCTGCATCAAATTCCTTTTGCATCATCTGCAGGCCTTCCATGCCTTTTCCCGTGTATTGTACGAGAGGTACTGCATTGATCTTTAGCCTTTCCCAGGACTTGTTTTCTTTGACAGCCACAACTCCTTTGTCGACAGTCCTCGCTGCTGAGATAATTATGTCGCAGTATCACAGAGCCATCTCCACTGTCGGATTCTGGTGTATGATTGCCATGATTGCGCTCTTGGCATATCTTCCTGCGTTCATGATCCTAATGTGGGCCAGGGCCAGCTGGTGCAAAAGCGCTCTATTGATTGCTGACGCAATTTCTTGGTCCATCTTATTGGGGGATGGCACGCTCAGGTCTCTCCTTGAAATTAGGTGTCTCTCTGCCATGCTCAATCCAGTCGTAGGGGCGGGGCCTGGGCCAGCTGGCGCCATCTGACTCTGCATTCGGGGTTGGACTGTCTCCCACCTTCTAGGTTGAATAGGTATTGGTCTAGGTTTAGGTTTGGGTTCGTGTCGCTGTTCAGGCTGCAGTGTTTGTTGCAGTTTGGGTTTTCCTTTTGGTTGCTGCTGTGGCTGGCCCTTCACTGGCTCATCATCCTGCTTTGCTCCTGCATGCCGTGAGGCCTCTAGGTCTCCCGCTTCCTGCCTTGGAGTCTCGTCTCTTCCTGTCTCCCTCGCTCCCAGGGCCTGGGCCGCTTCGTTTCCTCTCGCTTTGGCCAGCACCTCCGAGGTCATGTCTGCGATGCCTTTCCCCCATAGCACTTCGTGCTTGTGGTGCTCATCCCACTTCGTCTGCATATCCTCCTGCCATTTATTCATGCCGCGCCATTTCGCCTCTTCACATGCCGTGTGCGCTTCTACCATTGTTGCCATGCTGTTGATAGTTAGGTGCAGCTGAGTCACCTCGTCTGCCTGCTGCCTCACTGTTTGCTCCATTCGACTCCTCCAGTCTTCCAGTGCGCTCACTGGCTCCGAGGTCTCATTCCTCAGTCTTTTCCCATTTGTGTTAAGCTTCCACTGCTCGCTTACAGCCACGAAGAACACGTGTGTTGTTTCTCCAGACCTTTGGCCAGCCAGGCTGCTGGCCTCTCCTGCTTCCGCCATGTCCATGTTTCTCTCAACCGGGGGTTTTGCAATCTTTCCTCCAGTAGGACTGTTACCCTCTTGGGTAGCCATCGTGACTGATTTGCTTGCCATCACGTCATGTCGCTCGCATCCGGCCCTCTTCAATTCCCCAGGGGGGCTGGAGGTGTCGTTCTGGGGTCAGTTCGATGCTACGAGTCATATGCCCATGTCCGGATGTCGCTCTCTGTCACGATTGCTGAGATGATTCGAGGGTTCTGTGTTTCGTATGTCTGCCAAGCCATCTTGTGAATCCACGAAAATCGCGCGGATCTCCATACGCATTCTGTTATGCTGACGCACCCACTCTCCTCTGATGATCCGGGTATGCTGGGAGTCTCGTCCCAAAGTTGATTGGCTGTTAGAAATCAATCCCCGCTGTCTGCTTTCCGATTACTATCAGTGTTGTTGACTCAATTGCTGTTTATGTTTGCCAAGACACACGTTCCTAGCTGTTAGCAGGGATGCTTAATTACCCCGCACACAACTCAATTTTCACTCTCTCCCCACAACGAAGCAACGATGGATAGAGTGAAGTGCAGAGATGTAGCGACTGACAGAGAGAATGAGATTCGCGAAGCCAAACATGCATACCATACAGCTCTTGAACCATCCATCCACTCTGCTGCTTCAAGCTATGGTATATCATATGGATCCTTGCGAGACCAACTTAGAGGAGTACAGCCAAGGAGTGCAGCACATGAGAATGAGCAGATGCTGACTATGGAAGAGGAAAAACACCAGGAAATATGACCTTACGCAACACGTAACTCATAGTGAATCAGTTTGTGGGCGGGTAATCCATAGCATATTTGACCTGTGGCACCATGAAGTTCTATGGACTTGCGCATGGACGCACACAGTAATATAGCAATTGTACAAGATGACTAGAAATTGCGCCAGATTCCATGAGACATGGGACAGCCAGAGGCCTGATGCCTGGGGCCAGTTTTTCTTGACATGTACTGTGATGGAACATGGGAGAGCTGGAGGAATGATGGCTCTGGTCGATTAGTTTCTACATATTGAGCTATGGATCGCAAGAGAGCCACGACTGATGCCTCTGGTCAAGTATTTTCAACATATCAAGCTATGAATCAAGGGAGAGCCAGGACTGATGCCTCTGGTCGGGTATGTTCTACATATCGAGCTATAGATCGTAGGTGAGTCGGAGTCCTGTCACCTCTGGTGGGATCTATACAGATCGAGACATGAAACATGGGAGGGTCGGAGCTATAGGACACCTGACACCCTGTGGAGACCATACCATCTCCTATTCTTCTTCATCGTCCTGCTCCTTGTCCTCCTTCTCCTCCTCCTCTTCATCCCTGTCAACACTGGCAATTCAGTTCCTGCAGTATTCCTCTGGCCTAGCAGTGTCATCGTGAGCCTGGATGTCACCTTAAGCTTCCGGTAGGTTGGGCCGGAAACGATTGAATATGACTTGGTCAATACCATTATTGACATAGTAGTGTATGGTAGCTGGGATGCAAATCAGGTCCACACCCACCCATCTGTACTTGATACCAACTATGACAAGGTTGGCCTGGTTCCGATGGAAAACTTTGTCAGAGACTCTAAGCAGTCCATTGGAAGGCAGACAAATGCCCTTGGTTTCAAGCTGTAGCTCCCACAAAAGAACGACACATGTGTTCCATAGGCCATCCTGTGGGCATAGTATCGTCCCAGGTTGTGCCGGTCGTGAGTCCACAATATCACCTTTCGGTGGTTTATCTGCCCGGAACCACACAAAGTCATTCAAACGATCAGCATTGGGAAACGATTGATCATCCGTGCAGTGGAATTTATGGGCAGTGGAATCACAACTGCAGAAGGACTGGCAGATGGCCACCAAAACATCGTGTAGGTTGAATTGAGTGGCATGCGTCCCCCCAATGCCTCTCCTATCGGAGGTGGGTATATGATGGTCATATCTACAATATGAATATATGTATCCGACAAGTGGACAGTTGTACATTGGACGACGCTCATTCTTGATGAAGAAGCCCTGTTATCTGGGGGATCGCAGCCCACAGACTGGGATATTTCCCTCATCGTTGCGGAAGCTGAGCGGTAGATTCTCCGGTATTAGCACTTGTTCATGGTTGCATTCGTTGACAACAATTTGATCCTTTGGTTGATTTAACAGAAGTACCTCCTTGATTTCTGGGGTCCAGTGGCCTTCCTTAGCCAGCTGCCGGAGGGGAAGGCCCCTTATCCAGAGGACATGGATGCATGAGTGGTCGTTGAGAATCTGCCATTCATACCGAAAGTTGCGATTTGAATGGCGATGAACGCCCATTGACGTCTTTGGATGGTTCACGTTCTGTGTTTCGGTGCTGTCTTTGACTAAGTGTCCAAAGTGCTGAACTGATTCCTCCGAATGCAGCATGTGGTGAATTTTGACGAAGTCAAAGCTGGTACGTTTGTGTACTGTGGAATTGTAGACTTGCTGTAGATGCTTTTTGTTCTCTGTCTTGCGGTGTTCCTTTTGGGTGCGGGAAACAGCTTCTTCGCATTCGGCTCTTTCTGCATCCTAGCTGGCATTATCGGACGTGTTGCATCTTTAGGTACTTCATGCATGCATGGGCAATGCTGTCTGTGGCCTTTGACGTCCGGTAGGTGGTAAAAACATTTTTTGTTGCATGGCATTCCTCTACAAATACCGGAAGATAGTAGAGAGTATCGGTTGTGTGGGTTTCGTATTTCACCACAAGACTCCAGTAGACCAGTGACCGAATGCAGGTCAATGCTCTGTGGAAAACCACTCGGTGATGGGGCAGTGGGTCATGGCATGCTGCTGGCAATGCGGGGTAGATGATGCGACCAAATATTCGCATCTCTTTACCACTCCACTGCTAACTCTGCGGGTAGGCTTTGCCGCAGTGATAAAACAATAGGGTATGGAAGAATGCCAGCCCAGAACATATCAAATACTGCGGCTTTCCCGTTGCGTTGTAGAAAGCTCTCGCAACAGGTCTCAACGTGATCAAACATTCCAATGTATATGTTATGGACGATATCAGGCCATTGGAGGTCATAGGCTTGACATGCGGAAGATCCCAAAACATACACAGAATCGGCCTTGCACTAAAGGACTCGAACTACTCCTTGGTGATCTTTATTGCCTGATGGTTGCGAGCTGTTTTGGCATTCTGGTACTAGCCATATTCCTGCTGGAGGACTGCTGACATTTGCGGGTGGCATTCCAAGTCCAGGGGAAGAATAAGCGACCCCAGTTCGTCCTTCAGAGTTTGACACTGAGGGCAAGCATTGTACTTGACACCCATAAGGTTGGCATGCCCCATGCGATCCGCTAGCCAAGACGCAAGCATTCGCACGCAATGGCCCATTTTGCCATTGGTACATGTCGGCAGAGCACCGGAATTGATTTCTCCTTCCTCAGGAAATCGCGTGACCGGCTCCAGCCCTGTCTTGGCAATATTACACAGCACATGATGGTCGAATTCCGTCTGGGCTCAGTCATTGAATGTGGAATTCCGTTGGAATTTGGACAACACCTGGCGGAAGGCAAGTACAGTTAGTGTGAGGTAGCTGTATTTGTTCCATATAAAGGAATAGATATTTCCAGTGGTCAGGTAGATCGGCCAGGCTGACTTGTCGCCAGTGTAGTATGTGAGCTGCATCTCGTCCGATCCACAGATCAGAGGAACAATTGTCGCCCCCAGAGGAAGTCTATCCTGCATCACCCACCACCAGTTGATCAAATTTACCTGGGAATACACTTCATCACCCTCCACGTCTACAGTCCAGGTTGGTCCATAGTCCATGTGGTCATTATATGTGCGTTGGCGTAGGAGGTATGGCACACATTCTACCCAGTCTCAGAAATAGAAAAACTGCTGACTGCTTGGTGTGGAGATGGAGGCTTCTCTCCATTTCGGGAGCTGGGTATCCATTACCTGGATTTGATTGTACATCGTCCTTCCGATGCTGTAGGAAAAGTGCTCAGGAATCTTGCATCCCTCACAGTTGAAGTGGCGATCCATTTGTGACTTTCGATAGTGGGTTTCGATGAATCTGATGGCCTGTTTTAAGTCTTTGGGGAAACAATAGGGTTGCCATGGGTTATATATGAGATCTCGGGACTCATTGTAATCAAAATGGTCACCCAAGGTCCGCACTGCTGTGGAATGTACCTCAATTTCCGGATTTTCCTTGTCCATCGGGTTTACCCAAGGGTTGGCCTCCTCCATGTCAGATTCCTGGGCCAGAGAATGGGGTTGCAGCACACATTGGAGAAGGCCATCGTCTTCGGAGTAAGTTCCCTCTGGAATTTTGTCTGGTGCAGGGGCCAGGACACTGCTATCGGGTGCGTGGTATTCTGTAGGGCTCTGCCGATGTGGTGAGTACAGTCATTGACGTAGCAGGTGGGTTTGGCAATGGCCAGTCGGTGGCAGCAGCTGACCCTGATGGCTGATTTGCAGATGGCATTTAAGGTTTCCCTGCCGTACAAACATCCTCATGCATTCAGATTATGGGCATTAGATTGCGCCTAGGGCGTATAGCTGCGCTCTGCGTACTGGTGGCAAGGCTCGAGATCTGCCAAATGGTGAGAGGGTGTTTGTGGTCCATTGGATGAATTCACTTACCAACATCAGCAAAATGTAAATCGTTCAGAAAGCCACATGCACACCTCCCAGACATTCCTGTAGCTGTCCTCAGTACTTGCAAGTACTTCCAGATGCTCCCAGGCCCCCCTGGAGCTTTGAAATGTGCTCTCACACTCTGCAAGGGCAATCTCAGGTGCTCCTGTAATCCCCTGCAGTGATGGAGGTGCATTCAGGATGCTTCCAGATTTGACTATTGGAATAGTCAAATTTTGTAGTTTCTGAAACCTCTGCGCAGGTCTGCGGAAGACTTCAAGAGCACCTGCGACCTCAGCGCAAGTCTGTAGGAGACTTCGAGAGCAGCTGACACCTCTGCAAAATCTCTGCAGGAGACTTGGTACAATATTTTCACAACCACAAGGCATTTTGTTGATCTCATTCGTCTTTTTAACAGTTACAAGATTCACTACATTACATTATAGCATGTATTATCTAAATCTCTCTATATACATACAGAGATACACAGATAACAAAGATGGACTCTGTGCCAGGGAGTATATATTTGGGAAACCCTGGAGTAGATAGACATCATCACATTAAATGAAATACACACTCTGTCTTTCCCAGCTCTTGATCTCATGCACGCTTGCCGAGCATTCTTAGATCCATGCAATTTGTGTGGTTCCTCACTGAATTAGCGAGCTTTCATAAATCCACTCAATTTGTGTTGTTCATCATGGCCAGGTATCCCTTGACTTCCTCTCACCCTCTTCCTGTGCTCCTCGAGCCAGAACCGCTCTTTCACAGGAATTCCCTTTGGATGCGATGCAAGAAGAGGTGGAATGTTGATGATGAGCTGTCTGAGTTCTAACCCCACCATTTCACCACATCGTAATATAGTGAACTTAGAGATGTACTCTAAGGCCGTGACCAAGTGAGTTTGGAGATGCACTTGCAGGTCGTGATCGAGCAAGTTTGGAGATACACTTGCAGGCTATGATCGAGTGAGTTTGGAGATGGACTTGGAGGCCTTGTTCGTGCTCACTTGGAGGTTTTAATAGTGCGAGTTTTGAGATACACTTGGAGGCAATAATCAAGCGAGTTTGGAGATACACTTGGAGGCGGTGATCAAGCAAGTTTGGAGATGCACTTGGAGGCTGTGATCAAGCAAGTTTGGAGAGACTCTTGGAGGCCGTGATCAAGCGTGTTTGGAGATGCACTTGGAGGTCATGATCGAACGAAATCGGTGGAGTACTTGGTGGCGGTCAATTTGAAGGTGGTAGTTTGGGAGGGAGGCGCAACTGGAGCTGAGACTCAATTCACAGGTTAACTCGTAATTGTGGGTATGTAGAGATTTCAGTACAACATTGTGTGCAGAGAGACTGGTTGCCAGCGGGAGAAAGTCAATGGTGGGATGATGCGGTACGCGGTCCAGGCTGTACTCAGTGTTAACTCTTGATTATGCCATGGAGAGATAGAGAGGGATGATTTAACTTCGTGTTCTTAGGTGATGGTAGAGTTGAGGACGAGAAAGAGAGAGATGAGAGGAGCTGGGACAAATCATCAGGGGAAACTGGGACTTAAAAGAATTTTGTGTGGCAGTCAATTTACCATCCCCAATACGGCAGGTATGAGCCCTGATCCGGCATGTAATTCACCCAGAAGAGGAATTCTCAACCCAATCAGGCAAGTCGGTCCCCTGAGATCTCATACCCACTTGCATTCTCCACATTGTTCCCATTTTTATCCCCCATCTCTCTGTATCTCGTCCACAACTCTACCATCATCGCTGAATACAAAGTTAAGTCATTCCTCTCTATCTCTCCATGCCATGATCATCAGTTGGGACCGAGTACAAGCATACGCCGAGTACAGCATACACCGAGTACAGCATACACTGAGAACAGCAACCACTCAAGAGTGTTTGTCTTCCCTTCATTCTCATGATTACAGGTTGACCCCTGAATGTAGCTTCAGCTTCCGGCATGCCTCCATACACAATCGACCACCATCAGCCAGCTCTCCATCAGAGCTCAAAGCCAAAGTCACCTTGTCACATTCCCAGGGTTCTGAGTTAACTAATTAATGAATAGAATCTCAGCACCCTGTGCGCCGTCCATCGACCTCCTCCAAGTACTCGTCTAATCTGGCATGACCACGGCCTCCAAGTGTATATCCAAACTCGCTCGATTATGGCCTCCATGTTTGCACGATCAAACCCTCCAAGGCCATCTTGAAACTTGCTCGATCAAAGCCTCAGGGTATGTCTCTTGACTCGCTCGATTACTGCCTCCGAGTGAATCTTCAAACTCGCTCAATCACCGCCTCCAAGTGTATCTCCACACTCGCTCGGTTACGGTATGCAAATGTATCTCCAAACTCGCTAATTCACGGCCTCAGAGTGTATGTTTAAACACGCTCGATTATGGCCTCCATGTGCATCTACACACTCGCTTGATCACGCCCTCCAAGTGTATCTCCAAATTTGCTCAATTAGAGCCTCCAGGTTTACACAATCACGGCCTCCGACGAGGATGTCCAAATTCGCTCGATCGTTATTTTCCGACGCACCTCAAATTTCTCTCAAGCACCGCCTGCAGCCAGTCCAGGTAAACTCTGTGAGGAAATCTCGGAAAGAGAGAGCAAGACCAAAAGTTGGGAAAGATAGAGTGTGTATTTTCGTGGTATGACAAGATGAGATGAAAATGAGATGATGTCTATCTACCCCAGGGTCTCCCGAATATATACTCCGCGACGCTCATTCCATCTCCGTACACCCACTGTCGCTCCTGAACAACGTACTTGGAGGCCGTGATCGAGTAAGTGTGGAGATGCATTTGGAGGCCACGATCGAGTGAGCTGAGAGATGCACTTGGAGGCTTTGATTGAATGAGTTCAGAGATCCACTTGGAGGCCAGGATTGATTCGTGTTGGAATACACTCTGAGGCCATGATCGAGTGAGTGTGTAGATGCAATTGGAGACCGAGATTCAGTGAACTCAGAGATATACTTCGAGGCCATGATCGAGCAAGATTGGAGATGCAATTAGTGCCCGATATTCAGTGAACTCAGAGATGCACTTAGAGGCCATGATCCAGCGAGTTTGAAGATACACTTGGAGGCCGAAATAAAGTGAACTCAGAGATGCACTTGGAGGCCGTGATAGATAGGGTTTGGGGATTCACTGGGACGCCGTGATCAAGCTAGTTTGGACATGAAATTGGAGACCGAGATCGGATGAACTCAGTGATGCACTGGGAGGCCGTGATCGAGCGAGTTTGGAGATGAAATTGGGGACCAAGATTGAGTAAACTGAGAGATGCATCGGAAGGCCGGATTCCATCGGGTTGGAACATGAACTTGGAGGCCGGGATCGAGTGAACTCAGAGATGCACTCCGAGGCTGTGGTCGAGCGAGTTTGGAGATGCACATTGAGTCTATGATCAAGCTAGATAGGAGGAGTACTTGGAGGCGGTCGATTTGGAGGCAGGCGCGACGGCAGCTGAGACTCTATCCATTGGTTAATGTGGAATTGTGGGAATGTAGAGATTTGAGTATAACATCATCCTCAGAGAGATCAGAAACTGGCAGGGAGCGGGAGACTGTCAATCTTTGGATGATGCTGTACTTGGTGTATGCTGAACTGGGTGTATGCTGTACTCGGTGTTAACTGATGATTATGGCATGGAGAGATAGAGAGGGATGAATTAACTTCGTGTCCTGAGGTGATGGTAGAGTTGAGTACAAGAAAGGGAGAGATCAGAGGAGATGGGGGTAATCATGATGAGAAACTAGGACTTAAGAGAATTCCGTGGGCAAGTCAATTGAGCATCCCCAATACGGCAAATATGGGTCACGATCCGGCGGTTATTAACACTGATACATGGTCTCCTGAACCAAATAAGGCAAGTCGTACTCCTGATTTCTCATAGCCGCTCGTATCCTCATTATCGTTCTCATATTCATCCCCCATCTCTCTCTTTCTCGTCCACAACTCTACTATCATCGCAAGAACACAATGTTAAGTCATATCTCTCTATCTCTCCATGTCAATATCATGAGTTAACACTGAGTGCAGCATACACCGGGTGTAGCATACGCCGAGCACAGCATACACCAAGTTCAGCATACACCGAGTACAGCCTACATGTAAGATTTTCTGTTGTCCCTTCTTTCTCACCATGTCGAGTCAACCCATGATTGCATCTTCAGCTTCCCGTGTACCTCCCTAAGGATCGACCACCACCAGCCAGTTCTCCATTAAAGCTTCAGAAGTAAAGTCAGCTTGTCACATTCCCACAGTTTCAAGTTAACTGACCGACGAATATGGTCTCAACACCTGGCGCGCCTCCCATCAACCGCCTCCAGATCAACCACCTCCAAGTGCTCCTCCAATCTCGCTCAATCATAGCCTGATGCAAGTGCATCTGCAAACTCCCGCGATCACAGCCTCGGAGTGCATTCCTGAGTTCACTCCATCATAGCCTCCAAGTGCATCTCCAAACTCGCTCGATCACGGCCTCGGAGTGTATCTCTGAGTTCACTCAATCTCGGTCTCCAATTGCATCTATAAACTCACTCGGTCACAGCCTCAAAGTGCATCTCTGAGTTCACTCGACCTTGGCCTCCAAGTGCATCTCCAAACTCGCTCGATCATGGCCGCCGAGTGCATCTCTGAGTTCATTCAACCTCGAGCTCCAATTGCATCCCCAATCTCCCTCCATCACGGCCTACGAGTGTATCTCTGAGTTCACTTGATCCTTGCCTACAAGTGCAACTCCGAACACGCTCAATCACGGCCTCTAAGTGCATCTATCAGTTCACTTGGTCGCGGCCTCCAAGTGCATCTCCAAATTCACTCAGTCACTGCCTCCAAGTGTATCTCCAAACTTGCTCGATCGGAGCCTCCAAGTGCATATCTTCAAACTTTCTCGATCACGGCCTCCCAAGGGCATCTCCAAACTCGCTCAATCACCATCTCGGAGTGCATCTCTAAGTTCACTCCATCAGGGCCTCCAAGGGTATCTCCAAATACGGTCGGATATCGCCTCCAAGTGCATCTCCAAACTCGCTCGATTACGGCCTCCAAGTGCATATCTTCAAACTTCCTCGATCACGGCCTCCCAAGTGCATCTCCAAACTCGCTCAATCACCATCTCGGAGTGCATCTCTAAGTTCACTCCATCAGGGCCTCCAAGGGTATCTCCAAATACGCTCGATTACCCCCTCCAAGTGCATCTCCAAACTCGCTCGACCAAGGCCTCAACATTTATCTCTAAGTTCACTGGATCGTCATTTTCAGGTGCACCTTGAATTGCTCTCAATCACTGCCTGCAGCCAGTTCAGATATACCGTGTGGAGATGGGTAGATACATAGATACATGGATGAGAAGACAAACTGAATACATGAGTGTTAAAAATGGTTGAACGATATGGAGTAGCTATGATTTCCAGGCGCACCAGCAGCGTTCCCAAAGATGTTTTTCCCAGGCTGCTCTCCTGTGATTCGAGGTACTCCCTGAGATGTTGCCGGCGCTCCCAGGTTTGTCGCCGGCACTCCCAGGTGCTCCAAGGCTTGTCACCGGCGCTCCCAGCTACTCTGAAGGCCGGCAGGAATGCCTTCGTATGGTCTGATACTCCCCTGAAATTGACGCATCCAAGTTTACACTCCACTTCCTCTCAGACACTCCTGGAGGCTTCCAGTGACTAAAATATATTTTGCTGATTGAATAGTAGCTATGATGTCCAAGCACACTGCAGCGTTCCCAATGAAGACGTTGTAATTCCCAGACTGCTTTATTGTGAGTCAAGGTGCTCCTAGACATGTCGCCGGGGCTTCCAGGTTTGTCATCCGCACTGCCAGACATGTCATTGGCACCCCTAGGCTCGTCATCGGCACTCTCAGGCTTGTCATCGGCGCTCCCAGGTGCTCCCGGAGGTGCCTAGTGTTAGCAACGGTTCCGGGTTGCCCGGCTTCGGTCCGGGTTGAAACCAAACCCAAGGCCCCGGTCCGGGTCAGGAACCACCAAGCAACCCAACCCGCTGACTTTTGGCGGGCGAAACCTGGACGCGTACCTGTCAACCAATGGGTTTTCCCGGGTTTGGCTAGACCCGTCGGTTCCATTCTCCGGTTCTGCAGTTCGGGTTTCACATGTATGGTCACATTCAGATATGTTACTGATAATCGTAAAATATTGATATTGGTACAGCATCGTTTATTTATGATCGATTGGCCACCGTAGTGATCAAAATGAACAGACACACGTGCCGTACCACATGCTGAAAATGAGCGTCAACGGATCGTCAACGATTGTTGGTCGTGTATCCTGGGTAATCTGGGGGGCGACAGATTACACATAGCCAAAAACATAGTATTGACCGCCTTTATAGCAAAAAGAGAATGCGAAAAGCTCCCTACCCAATATTGAATATGACCATCAACGGAGCGTCAACGATTATTGGTCTTGCATCTGCGGTAATATGAGTGGCGCTTGATCACAAGCATCCATAAACAAGGTGATGGCAGCCATGATAGGCAGATAGGTACGAGATATTCCCGCCACATCCTCTTGGACAGTAACAACGTATGTCATTTACAGAGCTCCCACTAAGTTTTCTTGAGCTTTTTAGCCTTCAAAAGCAGTCAAAAAGATGTATATAGACCATAACGGCCACATCACGCTGTGATTGACCATGATGGAAAACCAACCCTCGTTGACACTGCATTGACGCTCATTTTCAAGATGGGGCACATAGCGTTTGTCTATCGCTTTTGCCTATAACAGCTGCCGATAATATGTTTATAACTGTCAGCAACGTGTGGCACCCCAAATTACCCAAGATACACGACCAATAATCGTTGACACTCCGTTGACGCTCACGAACCAGATGGGGCAGGGAGGGTATCCTAAACCATTTTGCCTATAACGACGGTCCAGAATTCCTTTATTACTGCCTACAATCGTTCAGCGGTGCAATTACCCAGGACGCATGACCAATGATCGTTGACGCTCCATTGATGCTCATTTCGCCATGTGTGTATCCACATTATATAATCATTTGATTTGGCGTAGTCCAGTATTCACATTGTTCTGGCAGCCTTTCTAGCGTTTACATTTACTTTCTTCTTGATCACTACATTGTTCTGTAATAATACATATAAATATATAATAATTATCTTCAAAATCCTGTGCCTTTCGATCAATGCTCGTCATCACTTGCAGGTTCACTCAATAGGCTGCTCTGGTCTTGAAAATGGATGTCAGCTGCATTACCACACAGCAGATAGTGTACTAACCAGCGGATGTTCCTTCATCAGTCAGCATATCTGGATCACAATCTGTATCGTGCTGGCTATCCTGGGCCGAAGCATCCAGCGTAAAGGATTCAGCACAGGGAAGTGATGTATGTGAATACACATATCCAGCCGGCATATTGACGATTTGGGCACGTTGAGCTCTGGAACTGCTACCAGTTGGGGCAGGTGGTGTTTCGGGCAGAGGTGGCATTGCCTCTGGTCTGTCGGGGGGAGGTGCGGCTGTTCCATTGCGTCTCCATCGTGTCTGCGGATTCTTTGCCATACCATTTTGGCAAGGAAGGCATCTGGCCGTCTGGTTTTGACAAAGCATAGCCGGGTGTCTTTCTATCGCAGCCTTCACCTTTTCATGCCCTGGAAACTCAACACCCCGCGTCTTCTCCTCTCGGACCTTGGTACACGGTGTTTTGAATAGGAATTGCGATTCCTCTATTGCGGCGCACGAATAGCCTTCTTTGGCCATTTTCGCCGCATTCAAGGCCAGGCGCATGTCGGACTGTTTCAACATTACTTGACCTCCTTGCCTTGTCATAGTAGCAGACATGTTGAAAACCTACAAGAAATTAGTTGCTGCTTGTAATGATTAGATTTGGCAATTACTTCAACCATATACGCTTGCGTAGCCTTCTCTAAGGTGATTAACGCCTGTTTCGTCCACTCACGGGGATTCTTATCAGTAAATTGGTCCGCGAAAATCCCAGAGCTGACGATATCGTGATGTTCGATTTCCCTGGCAGTGCGGACAAATGCCTTCGTCGACCATGGAGGTTTCCCATTATGGGCAGAGAGAAATTGGTCATGAAGCTCTCTACATACACCCGCTGTACGTTATACGGTTAATGGACGGCCGTTTAACACGAGATGCATATACTTACATCCGACAGCGTGCTGCTGCTTATTCTTGGTGCTTCCAGTTTTACAGACTATTTTTAATTGGGCATCCTGGGTCATATTTCTGGTGGCTGCATCGGCAGCGTCACAGTGGACTAACTAGTGTATGCGTACTTGCTGTGTGCCGATGAGTGACATATTCGATGTATCGCCCACCAATCGACTTGTTTTCGATCCGCTGGCTGCTGGTTGGGGTGGTTGTGTTTCCATGATATGGTGGTGTGGAACAGGAGAGGAGGATGATAACGAAAAGAAGTGGGAAGTCTTGAGGAGTATATAGTTAGCTTCATGTCAGAATGAAATAACTAGCAGCCAAGATATTGCAAACACTCAAGACGAGTCCTGCTGCGTATGGCCGCAAGTTGCATAGGTTTCCCAATGCCCCGCGATGTGCAATAAGTAGGTCCGATGTTGTGTGTTGATGTTGTGTGTTCGTTAACCTGAATAAATCGTGCGGTAGGACAGCCAAAATCCCATGGTTGTCTGACCGAAATAGGTCATTTAGAAGTGAAAGGACGTCTACTGATGTTTGTCTCAATGAATACCCACGATATTACATGAAACTGACGCTGGCAATCAAGTCATGATGTACGGGTAGCCTTACTATTCCTGTTTTATTGACAGTCAAAATCGAGTTTTTGCTTTGTTCAAAATGAGTAAACGTACCAACCTTGACATGAAAGATGAAGCTTGCCTCCATATTGTCCATATCTTGCAACATCCAACATCGCGCCCAACAGCAAAGTCAAGGCAAACTGCAATGGTCAATGCTCGGAAAAAGAACTTTTCGCCAGTTTGGGCTGGAAAATATGGCAAATCGAAAAAGAGCTCCACACAACGACGTCATCTAGCAAATGAAGGCAAGAGCGGCTCAGAAGCAGAGAGAGTGCGAGCCCTTGGGGCATTGCGCATCTTGAGATTCAAAAAGGAGCTTGTGGCCGAGAAACGACAAGAAACGCACTTCTTCAGCAATGAAGACAAACAAAAATGGATCAAGGATTATGTTGAGAGAGGGACCGCTGGGGCAAGAAAACAAGTTGAAGATGCCAAGGGAGCGGTTCAGCAGGAGCAGGAAGATACGAGGAAAGCTGAAAACGCGGAATTGACAAACAGAGAGCCTGAAACGACATTTCAGGAGATCATGGTTGCAATCAGAGACAGTCTGAGTGATCTTGCAAGTTCTGACGATGGGGAGGATGTGGAAGATGAGAATGATTAAGAGACAGAGCAGGGCCAGCTGAGCGAAGACGACGAACCTGGCTGTGTAATGGGCACAATGATGAAAACGGTGCTGCAGTGCCTGGAGAAGTTTCGTCAGAAGCAGATTAAGCTTGACCAATTGACACAACTGGGATGGGAGGACACAGCCGATTACTTCTATGAAAGAGATGAGAAGTACGGCACATCTGCATTGTGGGTTGCAGCAGTCGTTCAACAGCAAATGGATGATGATGTAGTGACCCCTGTACCGACAACGATTTGAGAGCTTGTGGAGTATCTTGCGAATATCCCCTGAATATCGCGAATGCTGCAAGGGATATCTCAGCAAGAGAGTAGTCATATTAGGCTAGGTTCGGTTAAACCGAGGTCGAACACGAGCATATCTGCTCTTGAGCCCGCTGCAATGCAAGATACGTCACCTTTGCTGAATGCGACGCCTGTTGAACCAGTACACTTTTACCCCTGCATAAAGCCTCTAGCTAATCACCATATAGATTTCGGATTGAGATGAAGACATGGTGACAGCTCCTGCGTCCGCGGAATAATAGATAGGCAAATTGTAATTTTTCACGTCTTAACTTGGAGAAAAGCAAGTTCTGTACCACTTTTGCTATGTGTCAGCTTTTTCTTGATTTCAGCGACCAAATTGTGAGACATGATAATTCGTCTCTGCATGTGCATAGGTCCAACACAGGATGAGAAAGATCTAGAATACAAATCGTGAGGATAAACGGCCAAAACGTTCGATTACTATCTGGAAGTAAATGTTAAGCAACAAAGCAAAAGCTATATTACTGATGAAATATACTAACAACATTTAAGTGAGTGATGTCATATGTGTCATAGAAAGAGTGGTCAGTGCTCATAACGAATCGGTCCAAACAACGACCGTCATCCCAAATTTATCAGTGTATCCAACTGCATAACTCTCCGCACAGACCGCATGCACATGGTTGATATATTCGAAATTGCTTATGGTGCGTCATGGAAATCGAGGAGAAGGAGCTGGATAAGGAAAGGTGAGGAAGTCGAGCAATATTTACCAAAGATTAGGGAAATGATCTACATGCCGTAAATTGTGGGCCAAAAGCGCGGGAATGTGATAGGGCCACGTCATCTCCCACTTACATAGCATGGATTGCAGCTGATCTGAAATTGAGAGGTAACAAAACTCCTTGATGCAAACGATAACACATACAAACGCAATAATGGATGTCAATAATGTGTATATGATTCATTGCATACAATTATTGTGTGTACCTGGGCTGTTTCAATGTAATTAATGTGAACGTAAACAGAGTAACAACGATTTTTAGTCTTACACATTCGGCAGTCAATGGGCGGCATTGTCACATCCTGCCAAAGTGAGTGCATTGGAGGGCGTTATTGCAAAAAATAGAAATGACACGCTCTTTGCCACATCCTTAAAATCAGTGTCAACGGATCGTCAACGATTTTTTGCCTTGCATCTTGCAAAATGCAAAGGGCTGCATGGTGGCATTAACACGTAATCGAACGATCGGCCGCCTCTCTAGGCAAAAATGCTTTTGGCGACATCGTACCTATGCCCTACAAATGAGCGTCCACAGAGTGTCAACGATTTTAGGCCTACCATCTTCGTTATTCAAGGGTCCGTACGGCGATATTGACCCATAATCACACAATCGGCCATCTGTCTAGGTAAAAATGCTTTTCGCGAGCTCGTTCCTATGCCATCAAAATCAGCCTCAATGGAGCGTCAACGATTTTCGGCCTTGAACATACATTAATCAAGAGGCCTGCGGCGACATTGACCCATAATCACACAATCGGCTGCATTTCTAGGCAAAGATGTTTTTGGCAACATCGTACATATACCCTAGAAATGAGCGTCAACGGAGCGTCAACAATTTTAGGCCTTCCATCTTCGTCAGTCAAGCGGCGGTGCAGCGACATTGACATACAGTCCAACTATCGGCCGCCTTTCTAGGCCAAAATACTTTCGCCGACACGGTATCTATGCCCTTGAAATGGGCGTCAATGGAGCGTCAACAATTTTAGGCCTTGCATGTTTGTTGATTAAGGGGCCGTGTGGCAACATGAATCCATAATCAAAATATCGGCTGCCTTTCTAGGCAAAAATGTTTTTGTTGTCATCGTACTTACGCCCTAAAAATGAGTGTCAACAGAGTGTCAACAATTTTAGGCCTTTCATCATCGAAAATCAACAGGCTGTTCGACCACATTGTACTGTAATCAAAATACCGGCCGCCTTTCTTGGGAACAGTGCTTCTAACAACATCGTGACTATTTCCTAAAATCAGCATCAACCGTGGGTCAACGGAGTGTGAACGGAGCGTCAACAATTTTGGATCTTGCATCTTCAACAATCTAAGGGCAATGGGACGCAGCAACCCCACAATCAACCTATGGGCAGCCTTTTTGTGGCAAAAATATTAGCTACGATATCGCGTCAGCCTCCTACAATTGAGTGCCCACGGAGCGTCAATAATCTTTGTGGAGGCTCTAGAGTCGATATTGAAGAACCCACAATCTGCTGTACTATAAATGTACTTCCGGCAGTCACTCGAGTGGTATTACCAAGCTTCCTTATTCCCACCGCCATGTCTGATTCAGAATCTTTAAATACCTCAATTCTGGAGGTTATGATATCTTCCAAAAATGAACGTGTCTTTATTCGGGATTTGAGTGACCTTCCCTTACAAATCGTCTTTCACGCTTGTTGGGATTCAATGAATGTAGACTCAAAATGTCCGATTGCTTGGAATAATTCGAGACATGTGCCTTCGTGGCGATTTTACTTGCACTGCGGAATTGAGGAGACCGGCAGCCCTGGAATCATATGTATCGTGTGTCATCCAGTTCTTCGCCATCCATCAGAACATGGGACAAGCTGACTCGGGAAACATTTGCTTACAAAAGCTCCCATGGCGAAATTAAATGACTTGACAGAGTCTGAAGTAACTACATTAACGAGTTCGACGGTCGATGAAACTGCATTGGCCGTCCTGCACAGGCAAGTGAGTCGAGGAATTACAATAGTATGTTCGAAGAGGGAATTCATCTTTGTCATCCATGTTGATCCAAATTGACCGAAATGACAGCCAAAACGTTCCAAACTGGCAGCTAAGGACTTTAAAACTTCCGAATTTCACCAAGACACATGGAATCGCTACCTCATGTTAGGATTTTATTTCGCTCATATTCCTTCTAATGCTATATCAAATCTTGAGCTGTGACGTTCATATAAGGCATTACGGGACGACCTAGTGCTGCCGTCGGCTACGACCCTCAGCAACATTTGTCGGAGGGAATATGCACTGACCGTGGATGCAACTACGAAGCAATTGCCATCACAAAATAAAGTCAGTTTAGCTTTGGACGGATGGACATCAACGAACAAACTCGCAATAACATCTGTCATTGCTTACTATATGGATCTGAATTAGGCTTTACGTGAGGTCCAACTCGCTTTCGATGAGGTTGATCGCATCAGCTTTTCCACTTTCGAAAGCTAATTAAGGATGATAGGTCAAGGGTCAACATGCTGGAGCATGACTAGCCGTACATTTGAAGGACGCGCTTGATTGTTTTGAGGTTACCTACGGCCGATTGCTTGGTATTACGACTGATAATGCTTTCTCAAATTACTCAATGACATGCGAGCTGCAATCAACACATGAGGCCTCTGGAATCGAGTGGCCTGCACTGAGGAACCACATAGCATGCATGGCGCACGTCATACAGCTGGCTTTAGGCGCATTCATGAGCAGTCTCGGTGTAAAAGGCCGCACCAAGTGTTGGGAAGCCCATGAGCGCGATCAGCAATTTGGAGAGAATGAAAGCATAGACATTTGGAATAGTAAAAGACTTCGGAAAGAGGGCAACGCTAGAATCAATACGGTGTCGGCCATGAAACCAGGTTTAACAAAGATATTTGAGAAAGTACGTATTTCATGATATTTTGAGAGTCCTGAAGTTGACCGTCATATAGCAGAGAATGCTTGCTGATTTGATTATGCTGACGCCTGGTCGTTGAAACAAGTTCATTGACTGTTAAAATACCAAAGTCCGTATCGCTGTACTTCGTATGACGGATGTGAAGATCTGTTGGAACTCAACATTGAAGTTCGTCAAGCGCGCCTACTGATTACGGGAATTCACGCATGAGTGGCTCCAAAATCTAAAATACACCAATTACCGGCCACTCTTCACAACACAAGTTGAATGGACGATTGTCAAGTATGTCATGGAAGTATTGATGCCATTCTGATATTGAATCCTGTGGATGTCGAAGAGGCATACCTTGACATTGCATCACGTTATCACAGGGTACAATGACATGTTCGATCACATGGATGGCGTTATCCGAGCTTTTGCCAGGAAGAAAACTGAATGGAAGGAGGACTTGTTCTTCGCAGTGAAGTTGGCTCGACATAAACTATCCAAATATCATGCTGAAGTATCTCCAACGACGGGTATGCCGCTCATTTCGGCAGACATCCTACATCCTTTCCAGAATTTGCGATCGTTTCGGAAGTGGGACAAGGCACTGGATCTTAATCCTGAGGATGAGACATCCTACACTACCCAATACATGGAGGCCTTTCTGAAGTATGTGGAGAATGAATATTGTGCCAAACATCGACGTGTGGCGGTCAATGAACCAGAGAACATACCAGGGAGACATCTCGTCCCCTCGGCAATAGCTTCAGCATTCCGTCAATTATCCTTTGATCCATATGATTTGTCCAGCGATGATGAAGAATACTTAACGCCTACCAATGTGGCTGAAACAACACCTGGATGAAGTGATCACGCAGCACACTTATTGACCGCCGCTAGGCTCTATTTGAATTCACCGCCCGAACCACCAAAGAACTGGGGGCACATTAATCCAAATCTCAATGATTACCACTCAGACCCAATGGAGATTCGCAGCACAGTTTGGATACTGGACATAACTAACTAGTGGCGGCAGCAAGAGGAAACGCACTTAAAGTACACCGATCTGTCCAATGTGGCGCGCAAAATATTCTCTATCATACCACATGGTGTCGGAGTGGAGTCCAGCTTTTCCCTTGGGCGAGATGTTATCGGCTGGAGGCACTCAAAAACTACAGCCAACACCATTTGCGAGAAAAGTCATTGTAAGGCAGTTTACTTGAGCCAATAATGGGATTTCAGCAGGCGACAAGACAGAATCGGATATGACAAACACTGAAACCGACTCAGAAATGAAGAAAGAGGCAGAGGAATGGACATTGCACAGAATGGCCAAGGTCCACGACCCTTTGGAGATGTGGCAGGGCCGCCAAAACCTACGTGCTACCCAGAAGGAATCTCGCGCCCAGATCAAACAGATGTCAGCCATAAGATACATTTCGCACACAGAAGAGATCGTCAAAGCCTCCTGGTCACTCTCTCACCATGATGGTGCAGCTGCATTTAAACAGTCAGAAAGATCACCTTTGCCACCAGCTTTGTCTGCAAAGGACCTCCCTGGAGGACTAACTGAAATATTAAACGTCTGCCCGGTCTGCCGAATCAACTGTCATCCAGTCGAACGTGATGTGGATAGTGCACCTGAAAGCATTTCAGATACCAAAGATTGGCTAAACTGGAATGGCGACTTGGATATTCTAAATAACACCGAAGAAGATTGCATGGCAGACGTTGAATCTGATATAGAGCAAGGCAATGGTATGTAGGATCCAGAATCCCCAGAGCAGTGGGATGTGAGCGCCGCGCCAAATGTTCTTGGATTGTTTTGGCCAATACGGAAGTCAAAGAGGCAGGCTGAATAGGTGTTTGTGACCGTTGATGCAATTGAACCGAGGAGGAATAAGGGAGTGAAGAAAAAGTAGGGCAGAATGCATCAGCTTCTTTATGTAGCTTGACCGAGTGTTTCAGTTAGAGATATATTATGGGCAAATGGTGAGCAGTAGCTTGTCAATACAGTCTGATAAATGGATGTATAGCAGGCGCAATGAAGCCTTTGACAAGATATATAAACTTTAGTCATTTGAGAGTGAACTGTGCAAGAAAGTTAGTGCGCTCGGCTTTGCCAAAGTGAAGAGTCTCAATCTAACATAAAGACAACCAATATGTTCAAATCATGATGAAAGCAATTATTGATGGCAGCAGATATTGAATGGACAATAGATTAAAATGAGCGTCAATGGAGCATCAACGATTTTTGATCTTGAAAGTACGGTAATTATACAGCGATGTGCTCGCTGTTGGTCATAACCAACGTATTGGCAGCGTTTATAGGCAAAAGAGACCGCAACATGGTTACCGCCCCATTCTGAGAATGAGCGTCAACAATTTTTACCTTTGCATCTTGGGTAATTTATGATCCAATTGGTTGTAGGTATCTATTTAAGAAACATTGGCAGCCTCTGAAAGCAAAAATGACAACGACAAGCTCCCTGCCGCATCCTGAAAATGAACGTCCACAGAGCGTCAACAGTTGCAGGTCTTGAACATTTTGTAATCAAGGCATCGCGCGGATCTGTGCACTCATAACCGAATTATTGACCGCCCTGATAGGCACATATACAATATATCGAAGGTAAAATACGGATTCCAAATTGATCGATATTCCAAGCTGCACAACATGCACAAACGCATTATTAGTTGTTGAAAACGCAATTTTGATAACATATGATTAACAAACAGCGAAAACAAGAGCCTTATATGAATCTAGAGATGGACCCGCTGGTTGACCCACTGAGGACCCGCCAAATTCGGATGGGTTGGAAGTTTACCATCGAACAGTACCCACGTTGACGGTTCGTGTGTATTGACGACCCGGACCGTCAATTTGGTAACTGTTTGGTTTGGACTCGAACCGGGACCCGACGTGACGGTCCGGAACCGTCGCTAACACCAGAGGTACCTAAAGTTCTCTCTGGCGCTCCGAGGTGTTCCCAAACTTATCACACTCACTCCCATGGTACTCCTGTACCGGTCATCGGAGTTCCCAGTTACTCTGAACTCCAGCCAGAATGCCCTCCCAGGGTCAGAGACTCTCGTGAAATTGACGCATCTAAGTTCACACTGCGCATTCTCTTAGACCCTCCTGGAGGCTTCTAGTGACTACAATACATTTTGCTGATATAGTCCCCTGTTCTTGCACAAAGAAGGCCCGAGGAATGGGTCAATGGAGATACATTTGATTGAAGTGCTTAAGGAAAGAGCGCTCGACATCTGTCAAAAGGTTAGAGATTCTGCGTTGAATACAGGGTTGCTTGAACAAAGAAGACCAATCTTGTCAATCATTTTATCCTGTGTTCATATAAAGTTTCACAATGTGTATCAAGTTTGACAATGCATATAAAGCCTGACAATGCATATAAAGGTTGGTAGTATAAAGTTTGACAATAGACTCCAAGCCCAGTGGATGAGATGGGTCAAACGGGTGGAGAATGGCGACGGCTCGCCTTGGTTAGCTTCGGGTACCAGCGGCACAGCTGGGTGAGGGTTCATGTGTATGGCAGACTGACGTCAGCTTGTTTCTCAACCCTCTCTTTGTCCAAAGGATGTTGACGACCATCAACTGTCGCGAGTCTCAAGGATCACCAAAAGCCTTCCCTCATGTACCAGAAGCGCTGAAACCATTGAATCGGCCTGTCATATCGACATAGTCTTCAGCGATGCCAGTTCTGGCGGGTTTCATTATTCGACTGGCAATGTAGAATTGGTTTACCGACAGTAGTCCGAACGTTCATAGGAAATTCTACTAGATCGTGTTTACTATCTATATGCCCACAGTTGCAGCTGATAAGTAGTATATATAGAAATCATCTCTAGCCATCACACCCATTTCCTCCATCTTTCTAACACTTCACATGCTTCAAATTCACACTCTCAACGACTGATGTTCGCACCGCACCGATTGTACCATTTCGAGACAGATTCCACACCCAAACCTCCGACCTCTGATCCTAAAGGTACAGATCTCACCCTGTCTACGCAATCATACTCACCACTGAATGATCGTCACAACCAGAACAGAGGATACCAAGGCAGGTTGCGTTGATACAGCTTATGAATGGTGGTATCACTGACTGATAAACCCAAGCAACGGAACCCCAAGCACTCTGGAGGCCACCAGCCCCAGAACGACCACAAAAATATAGACACTGGCAGGCCTGCAAAGAGCAAGCCAGCGTTGGCCTAGATCAAAACCAGTAACTTGATCTATGTCCAGATGCCAAAAGTAATGAAGGCAATTACCATTTCCGATGATAGCGAGAGCAACCGGAAGCAGGAGTAGGAGTTGAAGCAGCAGCCGATGGACAAACAGCCGGTGGTGGAGACAGGGGAGGACAATGATGACGAGGCCGAGGACAACAAGGACAAGGATGATGAAGACCAGGAAGATGATTATATGCCCTATATCAACCGGGAGAAAGTGGATGGTTATCTGGTAAGTATGATAGGCCATCTAGAGGAATATACCTGATCGCCGTACAGGAATACCAGTCTCTTGGAAGAGGCACTCTGTATGACATGCTACCGGTTAAGGCAGAAGCCATCTTCAGATTCAACACAGTATTGTTGATGACCTGCCCACAGTACATCCAAGAACTATGGTACAACACCGGGGCACTTTCAATCATCACCTCTGCCAAGGGTACCAAATGGTTCCACCAAGACGTAACGGAGGCCCTGAACACGTTCTGAAAACATAGCCCTTGACTTGGCGCAATAGCCGAGATCTACTCCAGAGCTGCTACTTGGGAAGACGTCAATGATATAGTCCCACTTGGGAGTGGAGAAGATTTCGTCTGGTGGGCGGTGGAGACACTGGGTTGCCAGTGGCTGGAAAATATGGAACAGCAAATGGTGCTTTGGAACCGCAATCTTTCTGATGATGAAGATGATGAAGATGATGAAGACAGCAACAGCAATTCGAAGGGTGGTGGGCAAGACAAGGGAGCCAACACCGGTAAAGAAAAGGAACCTATTCGGCCGGATCAAAATGTCGAGGACGACCACAATCCGTCGTAGGACGATGGCACCAGTACCCTCGAGTAGTTGCCCATGTGGTCTCGAATTGAGTTGGCGACAGAACATGTAAGTCCTCTACCCGGAATCAAACCAATGTAATGAAACTACCGTTCCAGACTACAACACAACCCACACTCCCAACGATGAAAGTCACATCGTCATGGCTCGTAGTCTGGAAGCCATCTGCAGATGTGACGGTACAATGGAATGCAGCCTGGAGGCATGCCGAGGACCGATTTTGAGCACCGGAATGCCGGAAGGTCAGAAGGTCAAAGCTGAATCCCTTGGGGTCGGCATACTTCTGGGTGGTGAGTGATAAGGTTGTCTCTGGATTTACCCGGTGCCATGGTGTGTGGAAGCGTGGAAGCGTGGAGTCAACAAATGAAGCAGCGAAGGATTAGATGGTCAACGCACACCAGGAAAAATGACCTTACGCGACGCGTAACTCATAGAGAAGCTGTTTTTGGGACGGTAATCCATAGCATATTTGACGCGTGGTACTATGAGGTCCTAAGGACCTGCACATTGACTAGATTACTATGATACGAATGCGATTATGTGCGCTTGATATTATACATCATCGTGCATTCAACAAACTGCTAATTGGACTTCATTGCACGCTCCCAAGTAAGCTCTCGAGACGTTGTCAAGCCGCTCGCAAGTCCACACCGAGTACGCTCCCAGTAGACTTCCGAGAACCTTCTCCAGTACACTCCCGAGCATGCTCTCAAGTACACTCCCAATTGCACCCAATGACACACTTCCAGCCTGCTTGACTATCGCTCCCAAGTAAGCTCTCAAGACGCTCCCAGGTACACTCCGAGTACGCTCCCAAGTACACTCCGAGTATGTTCTCAAGTTCACTCCCCGGCACGCTCTCCAGGATGCTCCCAATTGCACTCAATGGCACACTCTCCGTCTGCTTGACTGTATGCTCCCAAGTAAGCTCTCAAGACACTCTCAATCACACTCCCGAGCACGCTCTCAAGTACACTCCCAATCGCACTCGATGACACGCTCCCAGCCTGCTTTACTATCTGCTCCCAAGTAAGCTCACACAATCTTCTCAGCACACTTCCGAGTACGCTCTCAAATACACTCCCAATTGCAGTCGATGGCATACTCCCAGCCTGCTTGACTGTACGCTCCCAAGTAAGCTCTCAAGACGCTCTCAATCACACTCCTGAGCATGCTCTCAAGTACACTCCCAATTGCACTCGATGACACTCCCAGCCTGCTTGACTGTACGCTTCCAAGTAAGCTCTCAAGACACTTCCAAGAACACCTCCAAGTACGCACCCAAGTGCACGTCCGAGTCGCTCACAAGTACACTCTCACGAGGGAAGACACTCTCAATCTCACTTGACTATATGCTCCCACGTATGCTCCTGCATGCTCGATCCAGAGACTTGCTATGTTGCAGACGCCAGGCACTGCGAGGCGTGAGGCTGGTGGCATATAGCGAGCATAGTTTGGCGGACGGCAGGCAGCGGGTGGCATGTGGCGTCTGGCGTGGGGCAGGCGGCAGGTGGCAGGTGGCAGGCGGCGTATGTTGGCCGATATCATGACGTCGGTCGATATGGTAGTCTGAACCTTGTCTTTAGCGCAGCCATCAGGACAAGATCTCACGATGCCTCAAGGTCATGGTGTTGACAATTGCAGTCTCAGATTCTGCGGGAAAGATAGACAATTAGATCTGGGGGAGAGCAGATCTCCGACTCAGATTTTCCAGCAGAATCTGCTGCCCGCTTCCCATCGATTGTGGGCGTATGTGTGTGCATTCAGTCTGGGGCTGATGGTGATTATGGCGATGGTGATGGCCACGATAATGATAGCGATGGTGATGGTGTTGGTGATGGTGATCATAGTACCAGAAGCACTTAGACAAGTAGGTTGGCTACGTCAATGTTAGCATCAAAGCTTCCTCAGACTTAGAGCCTTCAATTAGCCAAAGCTTCCACAGCCTTAGAGCCTTCTATTGGCTAAAGCTTCCACAGACTTAGAGCCTTCTATTAGCCAAAGCTTCCACAAACTCAGAGTTTTCCATCGGCTAAAAGCTTCCCGTGGAAACTCTACTCCTCCCGATGCGAGGCTCTCTGAAGAAGGCTCCCAAGCAGGCTTTCAAAGAGACTTTCAAGCAGGCTCTCAAGCAGGCTCTCAAGCAGGCTCTCAAGCAGGCGCTCAAGCGGACTCTCAGCGATAGTGTACAATACCAGTATAGCAGCGTAGACTGCAGAAGACTGGTATAGGTCCATCTCCGGCCGCCAGCTGGATATAGTTCCATAGGCCCACGCGCACATCTCTATGAATTGACTATAGACGACTATAGGCTGCGCGTTGTGCAGGGGTCCACGGGAAGCTTGCTATGAGCTGCGTGTCTGCGCCTGTGCGCGTAGCGCAGTCTATAGTCGATTTGCACTTTTGCCAATGCAGGGAGGATGCTCTCTGGTGGGCACTGATGCACATCTTGGAGGAGTGGGCCAAAAAGAGCCAGCAGAAAAGAAAGAGGACCGATGACACCCCCGGGACAACCCCTAAGAAACCAATGACCTCTCGACCTCCTGGACAACTGGGACCCTCTGGACACCTGGAACCCTTAACTTCTGACTATTTCATTCGCACTCCCGCGGTCAATCCTACTCCCGTGGCCGATCCTACTCCCACAGCTGATCCCATTCCGGGGGTTTGCCCTTCCGTCATTGCAAGTCCTCCGGTTTGCCCTCTTCCAGTTTGCCCTCTCCCTGTTTGCCCTCTGCTTGTTTGCCCTCTTCCTATTTGCCCTCTTATGGTTTGCCTTCTTCCAGTTTGCCCACTTCAGGTTTGCCCTCTTCTGGTTTGCCTTCGTCTAGTTTGCCCTCTTCCGGTTTGACCTCTTCTGGTTTGCCCTCTTCCGGTTTACCCTCTTCCAGTTTGCCCTCTTCTGCTTTGCCCACATTCCGTGGCAGAAACCCTGGGTGGTTTGTTTGGTGGCGGGTTGCAGGGTTTGGATGATCACAACCCATCTGCAAAATGGGTGGCACAAAGTTGGCCGATCTGGCACCACCGCGCAATTCATGTCGCCAACTATATCAGATGTCGCAATGATGACGAGGATACTATCTTAACTCGGGATTTTCGGTGATCACATGGGACAATTCGGGGGCCTAAGTTGCAGGATGTCAGTCTATTGGGCCGGCCTGGTGCGAGGTACATCGGCATATTATATAAGTCTGGTGGGCTACCACAGTCCTTGCCTTGGGAGAAAAATGTCTTTGTCGAGCGGGACGAGGACATATCAATGTGGCTGAGACTTACATCAGACAAAGTTATCCAGAATCCAGTCCTCATTGCGTTGCCACAGGTTTCGCCCGAGGCCGACGGAGGTAGGCTTCTGGCCTGAGTTTGGTCGATCCTGTGCTCATTGCAGTCAACAGCATTCACCCAGTTGATGAACCTCCTCTGGCTAGTGGTATAGACTGCGGGTTTTTGAATTGGTTGATGTGTCTTTGGGGTTGTTATAATTAAATGGTATTCCGCGGGCTTTCGTTTGGTTTTCCGCTGGTCATGTATCAAGGGCCGCTGTTTTTGTCATTTGGAAGGTATTTCATTGGTTTTGGTTTGGTTTTCCTGCCGGTCATGTATCTTGGTGCTGTTCATCTGTTATTTGGATGGTATTCCGTTCACTGTTTCATTTTGGTTATTTGTTTATTGGTGTTTGGATATCGTCGCGGGTATTTCCTTACCCTACCTGTATATGGTATCTCTTCCGTATCAAACTTATCCTATTGTTATTCAATGGTTTGTGCATCACTACCAGTAGCCTGTAAGGCTCATCCTGTGGAAATAAGAGTATGGATATCTAGATAAAGCTTGTCTAGCAGAATTTATGTGGTGGAGATTTGGATTAAAGTGTTTGTCCAGCAGGAACAAAGTTACGGAGATTAGAATTTGGGTTATAGAAATCTAGATCACAATCTCCATCCAGCAGGATTAAGGTTACAGAGATCTAAGTGTTTGCCTAGTAGAATTTTAGTTATAGAGACCTAGATCATGATTTTTATCCAGCGGGAACAAGGTTACAGAGATTAGAATTTCAGTTATAGAGAGCTAGATTACAATCATTGTCTAGCAGAATTTAATGGGACATCACTGACACATGTGGAAGATCCGGACCCCAACTAGATACATCTACTATGACAAGTGCACTCTGCAGGACACTCTCTCCTCCTCCTCCTACCTCTTTGCTATTCTTTCAACACACCTCATCCATTAGCTTCAAAATGGCGAGAAGAAGCATTCGGAGACCCAGGAGCAATGCTGTGGCCAAATCCAATGCCATCAGCCAATCGACGAGACCGCTCAAGGAAACAAAAGTTAGAGAGGACGAGGAAGAAATCCCTTGTTCTAGAAGCGAAGATGAGTATACTGAAACCCCACACCCTTCGTCCAGGTCCTCATCTCGGCCGCTGATAAGCTTGTACCCTGTGGCCTGGGTGCCATGCTGATGGGGGATAGAATTCACCAAATGTCGAACTCACAGACGACCAACTGTCAGATGTGCCAGATAATTTCGAGGATACGGATGACGAACTTCTCTGGGACTCAGTCACTCCTGCTCCAAACCCTCCAAATCGAACGCTGCCACCTGACGCTTGTCAACCATTGCTCAAAAACTACCAAAGCAGACCGTGCCAAAAGCACCCATGAGACGCTCATTGGCCTCCTCCTCATTATTGCCATCGGTGGATAATCCCCTGTCAATGCCAGCATCTGGTTCTGTTGTTCCCAGCAAAGTGATAATTCTAGCCTAAGGGCCTTGATGCCTCTGACCTTCCATTCAAGCCCGTGGAGTGCCCTGCAGAACCGTGCTGCAGCTGAGACTGATTCCGAACCTCAGGAGGCCAAAAAGACTTAACGAGGACAGAAGTCAAGAGGTATCAACCAGGTCAAGGATCCACAGGTTAGAAAAGTTGTGGAACAAGCTTCCATAAAGTTCAGGCAGAAGACATTGATCAATAACCCCTCCCTGGAAGATGTAGATGAGATTGCTGCCGCTGCCTCGATAAAGGCCCACGGATTGTGGGAATTCGATGACATTGTCCCCCAACAACTGGCGCTCGAACACGTGGCCTATGCAAGTCCCCTTGACATTCTCTGGTACCAATGTTAACCAGCAGCTACAGATCAGAGGATTTCACTATTCTGTGCGAAGCACCACAGTCTCACAGATTGGCATACAACTGAAAGAGTTTTACCAACTCCTGGAGATAGAGGCCCCAAAGAGGATGGGTAAGGTCCGCTGGCTGCTTGACAATGAACAATATATCTTTGAGAAGGGGGACCCTGGCGGCAGGTAACATATGTCCACTGGTAGGAATACTGCTGAAATTTATCCTCAGACTCGCGAGGAGCCATACGTTAGCAGCTATATCGCCACCGCCATTCACCGCTGTTTTTTCGAGGCAAACAAATCCATGGGTGTCCAAGATTCACTCTTTCTGGTGCGAATGTCACCCGAGATCATCTGTCTAATGGCAACCGCTCTCCAGTGGCACCGCGACACATACATTGCCACTGGCAAGGTTGTACTAGCGCTGCTATTTAGCTCAATAAATATTGGCAGTGAGTGATCTTTCCAATGGCGGCTGCACAACAACTGACCATTACAGCGATGTACAAGAGGCAGCAGGAGATGTGGGATAGCGCGTTCACGATGCCACAATTGTCAGATATTGCCTTGGCCTTAATCAGACATAAGGTTCAAGATATCTGAAGACAACACCGCAAGGCAGTTCAATGTATAAGCCTCCCAAAACTGACGGCATTCCTGGCATGCGAGGATAACCTCGGCAAGATAAAGTAATGAATAGCGGCTTTAGAGGTATGGCCTGACTCAGATGAGTCTAAATAATGGCCATCGTCTGTAAGGTAAGGAATTATACCCGAGGTCATATGCCCCATGCTAACTTGTTTAGTGTGGAATGCACACCACCTTGGGTAACATTGCCAGTAAGGTTTGAGAGGACAATTTCCACAGATTTGGCTAAGGAATGGAATTCAGTTTTGCAGTATGCAGTTACGGTTTGGCTATGGAATGGAATTTAGTTTTGCAGTGTGGGGTTACGGTTTTGGCTAAGGAATGGAATTAAGTTAGGATTGTGGGGTTACGGTTCAGCCAATGGACTAGACGTGCTGCTAAAAGTATTGGTTTCATTAGTGAAAGCTTATAATTTACTGTTAATTGTATTGTGCAGTAGCTCCCTACCAGCTACCGGAAGTCTATGATTATCGTACCATAGCTCTCATTGACTACTACAACTCTGTGACCATCGTATCCTAGCTCCACTGGAAATTGTACAATAACCCACGTAGACTACCACAACTCTATGATCATCGTGCCATGGCTCAACTGGAAATTGTGCCATGGCTCTCGTAGACTACTGCAACTCTGTGAACATTGGACTATTGCTTCACCGGAAATTGTACCATAGCCCTCGTAGACTACCGCAACTCTATGATCATTGCTCCATAGCTCTACTGGAAATTGTGCCATAGCTCCACTACAACTGCATTGACCATTGTGCCATAGTTCATGCGGAGATTTGGTAAATATACCGATAGCAGCGTATGATGCCCATTCAGCACATTCATAGCTTTAGTATGGACTCAACTTGTAGTTGCCGCACGCCCATTGTGCTATCACTAACTATCCATCCTTGTTCCAGCAGCATAATCAAATCCTATAGATTTTGCGTGAGCTCGACATGTAGTTGCCGCGCACTCATTTTGCAATCATAGGATATCCATCCTCCATCTAGTGGCGCTGCAGCGTTCTCTATACACGTAGTGGCCGAATACAAGTAGTCATATTGGAACATAGAGGGCTCAGTATGTCCACCAGATATCTGAATATCTATTCTACAAATGCATAGAGCCTGCGGTCACACACAGAACAAGATCAGTCCGATGGTAGTCCACAATTAGACCCGCCAGTTGTAAATGCATCCATGTGCCCGCCCACAGATATCTATAGACCGACTGTGGATGACCATAGGCTGCGCATCGTGCAGGGGTCCATGGGAAGCTTGATATGAGCTGTGTGTGTGCGCGTAGCGCAGTCTCTAGTTGATTTGCACTTTTGCTGGTGAATTAATTGTCAGGTTTTGTGAGACTCTAGATGACTTGGAACACCCGTTGCAAGTGAAAATGGTTATGGCATTTTCAATGTCCCTTCTACCTCCACATCAGCGACAACAACCTGGTAAGCACTGGATGACACGCTTTCTCAACTGCCATCCTTCCATCACTGCAATGTTCAGCCAACGTCTAGATCGACAAAGAGCTAATGCAAATGATCCTGCAATTTTCAAGGACTTTTTTCGCAAGGTATATCATTTTAGTCTATACATTTATTTTAAGCTAATACTGGTCACTGTAGCTTGGAAAACTTGTCAGAAAGCTCAATGCACAACCAGAAAACATTTACAATATGGATGAAACGGGCTTTCTACTTGGTAAGGCTCTCAAAGTGAAGGTTATATATTATAGAGGTAGAAAGAATCCCCGCTATACCCAGGATGGAAATCCTGAAATGGTTACAGTTATTGAGTGTATTGCTGCAGATGGTAGAGTTATACCTCCTATGTATATCTACAAGGGGGGAAAGCATCTACTGGGATGGCATGCTGATGTTCAAGACAAAGAGCAAGCAACATTTGCATGGTTAACTAAAGGCTGGACTGATAATGAATTGGGACTGGAATGGGTGGAACCGAACTTTGAGAAATATACTATTAAGATGTTTGTACCATGAGATTGACCTCCTGCTTATGCTAACTATTACAGTGCAGAGGGCAAGCCACGAATTGATGGGTATAGCTCTTGTTTAACAAGGCAATTTTTCGATTTTTGCTTGAATAGAAATATTCACCCTATTTGCCTTCCTGCACACTCTACACACATCCTACAACCTCTAGATTTTGGGCTGTTTGGTCCTCTTTCCAACTTCTATAGCAATGAGCTGGATATATGGGTTAGAAAAGAAGGGAATGCAATTAAGAAAGAATAGTTTTATAAGTCCACCTGTTATATTACTCTATACTCCACTCTAATTCTTTCCTACAGACTTGTCACACACTCTAGAGCTGCAGCATATACCAAGAACAACATCTTGAGTGCCTTTGAGGCAACTGGGATCTGGCCTCTTAACCCATGCAAGGTATTTATTCGGCAGTCACGAAATATCACTCGATTTGAATCCCTGCCAGCCACTCCCACTCCACTCCTCAGTGCAACCCCCAGACAGCTCAGAGTAGTGAGCTGATTAGCCTGCAGTGCACTTCAGCTTGTCACTCGCCGATCGCCTTCCTCTCTCAAGCTGAAGGCTGTTATAGCACAGCTGGGAAGGTCCGCTCAGGGTGTACTTGCAGATAAGCAATTATGAGATGAAATGCTGAGAACACTTCGCTCATGGGCCAAGGACACCACCGCAGTATCTGCAAAGGACCGCTGCCACCTTCGTATAGCTCTTGTGTATACAGCTGAGGATGTGGTTCAGCTCAGGGAAGAAAGAGAGAGGCTAGACAGAGAAAAAGTGGCCAAAGCCAAAATGCGCCAAGAAAAGGCTGCAGCAAAGGTAGTATCCTCTGCAGAGCAGTCAAAGAGCTCTAAACATGCGGAAAAGAAGATCATAGATGCAAAGAAGGTACCTGTAATTGTGCTTAGTGATTGGGAGAATGAGGAAGAAGATATGATGGGTGGAAAGGGGTGGGATGAGGAGGAGAATGGGGGG